>Ga0194127_10000613_pt1 | contig 56613 bp, 52 predicted proteins | sample TA2KigC100mmetaG_FD_148624 | JGI IMG/M metagenome (GOLD analysis project Ga0194127, IMG submission 148624) | Freshwater microbial communities from Lake Tanganyika, Tanzania - TA2015036 Kigoma Deep Cast 100m | ecosystem: Environmental > Aquatic > Freshwater > Lake | place: Tanzania: Lake...
TGCTTTCGGTTCGTAGTCGATTGTGATGGAGCCGCCGCCGCGTCAAGGGTGCGCTTCGCCCGTGCTCGCCATGCTCACAAGAGTTGCGCGTGGCTCCGCGCGGCCCTTGACTCGTCGTCTGTGGCGCATCGCTGGCAACAACGGAGAAAGGAGACCGGATGAAAGGTGGTGCTCCCTATGTGCTCCCTATAAGGGATTACACTTTAGCCGTCTTATGCTAAGCCATTGAAACTATGGTGAGCCCGGCTGGGATCGAACCAGCGACCCTCTGATTAAAAGTCAGATGCTCTACCCCTGAGCTACGGGCCCCCGAAGGGAGGCAACGAACGCGGCCGGAACATAAGCCCCGCGCCGGGCGGGGGTCAACCGCGCGTCGCCCGCCGGCCGGTCTTTTTCCGGGATTTTCGCCGGACGCGCGCGGCGCCCTCCGAAACGCCCAGTTCGCGAAAGCGCCGCTCCAGGCGCCCCTGCACGTAGGGCGAGACGAAATGGCCGACGTCGCCGCCGAGCCGGCCGATTTCCTTGACGAACCGGGACGAGATGAACTGGTAGCGGTCGGCGGCCATCAAAAAGATGGTCTCGACCCGGGGGTTGAGGCGCGCGTTCATGCCCGCCATCTGGAATTCGTATTCGAAATCGGAGACGGCGCGCAAACCCCGCACGATCACCGAGGCCCCCACCTCGTCGACGAAATTCATCAGCAGCGACTTGAACGGCACCACGCGAATGCGGCTGCCGTCGCCGTTGCCGATCTGGGCGGCCTCGTGCCGGGCCATTTCGACCCGCTCGGGCAGGGTGAACAGCGGCTCCTTGCCGGCGTTGACGGCGATGGCGATGATCAGGCGATCGACCACCCGCGTCGCCCGCGCGATGATGTCGAGATGGCCCCGGGTGATCGGATCGAAGGTGCCGGGGTAAATGCCCACCCGCCGCGGCGTCGTTGCGCTCATGGCATGCTCCTCTTCCGCGTCTTCCGCGCGCGTCCGGCCGTTCAATCCCCGGCGGCGGGCGCGGCCGCGGCCGGGTCGCCGTCGGTCTTGTGCTCGCCGTTCCGGCCGTTGTCTTCCGGTTCGCGCAACCGGGTGACGGAAACGACGCGCTCGCCCTCGGCGGTCTTGAACAGGATGACGCCCTGGGTCGAGCGTCCGGCGATGCGGATGTCGCCGACCGGAATGCGGATCAGCTGCCCGCCGTCGCTGACCATCATGATCTGGTCCGCGTCCCTGACCGGGAACGAGGCCACCACCGAACCGTTGCGGGCGGAAACGTCGATGTTGGCGATGCCCTGGCCGCCGCGGTTGGCGAGCCGGTATTCGTAGGCCGAGGAGCGCTTGCCGTAGCCGTTCTCGGTGACCGAGAGAATGAACTCCTCGGCCGCCGCCAGGGCGGCGGCGCGGGATTCGTCGAGGGTGATGGCCGCGGCCGCGCCCTCGCCGGCCTCGCCGCCCTCCTCCTCGCCCGCCGCGCGGCGGCGCTGGGAGGCGAGCCGCAGATAGGCGTCGCGCTCCTCGGTGTTGAACTCGACGTGGCGCAGCATGGACATGGAAATGACGTAGTCGTCGTCGGCGAGCTTGATGCCGCGCACGCCGGTCGAGGTGCGTCCGGCGAACACGCGAATGTCGCCGACCGAAAAGCGGATGCACTTGCCGGCGCGGGTGCATAGGAAAACGTCCTCGTTCTCGGTGCAGGTGCGCACGCGCACCAGCGCATCCCCCGGCGCCAGCTTCATGGCGATCTTGCCGTTGGCGCGCACGTCGACGAAATCCGAGAGCCGGTTGCGGCGCACGTCGCCCGAACGGGTCGCGAACATGACGAACAGGTCGTTCCAGGTCGCCTCGTCCTCGGGCAGCGGCATGACCGTGGTGATGGTTTCGCCTTCCTTCAGCGGCAGCAGGTTGACCAGCGCCTTGCCGCGCGAGGTCGGCGTGCCGATCGGCAGCTTGAACACCTTGAGCTTGTAGGCGAGGCCGGTCGAGGAAAAGAACAGCATCGGCGTGTGGGTGTTGGCGACGAACACCTGGCTGACGAAATCCTCTTCCTTGGTCGCCATGCCGGTGCGGCCCTTGCCGCCGCGCCGTTGCGCGCGGTAGGTGGAGAGCGGCACCCGCTTGATGTAGCCGGTGTTGGTGACGGTGACGACCATGTCCTCGCGCTGGATCAGGTCCTCTTCCGCGCCGTCCGCCTCGCCTTCCTCGAAGGCGGTGCGGCGGGGCGTGGCGAACTTTTCCTTCATCGTCGCCAGCTCCTGGCGGAGCAGCTTGTAGAGTTCGGCGCGCGAGGCGAGGATGGCGAGATAGCGCTCGATCTCGCGCCCCAATTCCTTGAGGTCGGCGCCGATCTTGTCGCGCTCGAGCCCGGTCAGGCGATGCAGGCGCAGTTCCAGGATCGCCTTGGCCTGGGCCTCCGACAGGCGATACTTGCCGTTTTCGACCTTGTGGCCGGGCTCGTCGAGAAGCGCGATCATCGCCGCGACCTCGGTCGCGGGCCAGGCCTTGGCCATCAGCTTTTCCCTGGCGACCTGCGGATCCTTGGCGGCGCGGATGAGGGCGATCACCTCGTCGATGTTGGCGACCGCGACCGCGAGGCCGGCCAACACGTGCGCCTTCTCGCGCGCCTTGCCCAGTTCGAACACCGTGCGCCGGCGCACCACTTCCTCGCGGAAGGCGATGAAGGCTTCCAGGATCTCCTTCAGGTTCATCAGGCGCGGCTGGCCGCCGTCGAGCGCCAGCATGTTGATGCCGAAGCTCGATTCGAGCGGGGTGTAGCGGTAGAGCTGGTTGAGCACCACTTTGGGTTCGGCGTCGCGCTTCAGTTCGACCACCACCCGCACGCCGTCGCGATCCGATTCGTCGCGCAGGTCGGCGATGCCCTCGATGCGCTTGTCGCGCACGGCCTCGGCCATGATCTCGATCATGCGCGCCTTGTTCACCTGATAGGGCACCTCGTGGACGATGATCGCGGTGCGGTCCTTGCGGATTTCCTCGATGGTCGTCTTGCCGCGCATGACGATGCCGCCGCGCCCGGTGCGGTAGGCGTCGAGAATGCCGCCCTTGCCCAGGATAAGCCCGCCGGTCGGGAAGTCCGGTCCCGGCACGTGCTCGCGGATCAGGTCTTCGATCGTGATGTCGGGGGTGTCGATGCAGGCGCAGCAGGCGTCGATGATCTCGCCCAGGTTATGGGGCGGGATGTTGGTCGCCATGCCGACGGCGATGCCGCCGGCGCCGTTGACCAGCAGGTTGGGGAACCCGGCGGGCAGCACCACCGGTTCCTTGGACGATTCGTCGTAGTTGGGCTGGAAGTCGACCGTGTCGCGCTCGATGTCGTCCAAGAGCGCGTGCGCGGCGAGCGCGAGCCGGGCCTCGGTGTAGCGCATGGCCGCCGCGCCGTCGCCGTCCATCGAGCCGAAGTTGCCCTGGCCGTCGATCAGCGGCAGGCGCATGGCGAAATCCTGGGCCATGCGCACCATGGCGTCGTAGATGGCGGCGTCGCCGTGCGGGTGGTATTTGCCCATCACGTCGCCGACGATGCGCGCCGACTTGCGGTACGGCTTGCCGTGGTCGTAGCCGCTTTCCTGCATCGAGAAGAGGATGCGCCGGTGGACCGGCTTCAGCCCGTCGCGCACGTCGGGCAGCGCGCGCGAGACGATCACGCTCATGGCGTAATCGAGGTAGGAGCGGCGCATCTCCTCTTCGATCGCGATGGGGGTGATTCCCTGACCCGGAACCGGGGCCTCGGGCAGGGTGGGATCGGGCGGCAGGTTCAAGCGGAAAGACCTTTGGATTCAGTCACTTATGGCATGCCGGACGGGATCCGTCCGACGCCCAAAACGGGCGCAAAAATCTAGCACGACGGCAGGGTCGGCAACAGCCCGGATCGGCCCTCCGAAGCGACCCGGAACGCGTTGGATTCAGGCGGTTTTTTGCGCCAACCGATGTCTGTGGATAAGAAGCGCGGTGGTGGCCGTGAAAACCGCCAGAATCGGCATCAGCACGAACAGGTTGACGATCATCCAGCCCTGGGCGTGCTGCAACGCGCCCGAGGTCAGGCTCGCCAGCGCCACCGCCCCGAACACCATGAAGTCGTTGAGCGCCTGGACCCGCGCGCGTTCCTCGGGCCGGTGGCATTCGGTCAACAGCGCGGTCCCGCCCACGAACATCAGGTTCCAGCCCATGCCGATCAGCAGGAGGCCGAGCCAGTAATGCAGCAGCGTATGATCGACGAGATTGACGGTGATGGAAGCGATCATCAGCAGCGTGCCCGCCAGGATCACGCGCGGCGAGCCGTAACGGCGGATCAGGTGGCCGGTGAAGAAGCTCGGCCCGTACATGCCGACCACGTGCCATTGGATGACCAAGGCGGTGTCGGCGAAATCGAAATGATCCGCGTGCATGGCGAGCGGCGTCGCGGTCATGAGGAGGTTCATGGAGGCGTAGCCGAGCATGGCCGCGAGCGCGGCGACGACGAACACCGGATTGCGGACGATGGCCGGCAGCGGCCGGCCGGCGGAGAGCGCCGTGGTCGGCAGCGGAATCCGCACCAGGCGCAACAGGACGATGTTGACGACGAACATGCCGGCGAGCGCGGCGTAGCTGCCCGCGAACGGCGCCGCCGGAATCGATTCGCGGAACAGCTTGGCGACCTCGGGCCCGATGAACGCCGCGACCAGGCCGCCCGCCATGACGTAGGAGATCGCCTTGGGCCGGAAGTCGTCGTCGGCGAGATCGGCGGCGGCGAAGCGGAAGTATTGCCAGAAGGCGTTGTGGACGCCGAGAGTGGCGCTGCCGATCGCGAACAGGACGAAATTGCCGCTGTAGACGGCATAGGCGGCGAGGCCGGCGCCGAGGATGCCGATCGTCTGGCCGACCGTGAACCCCGCCCGGCGGCCGATCCGTCCCATCAACAGCGAGGCGGGCACGGTCGAAACCATGGTCGCCAGGAACTGCATGCCGTAGGGCACCGTCGCCAGCGCCTTGTTCTCGGCGAGCGCGTGCCCGGCCAGCGCCGAGACCACCACCACCAGCACCGCGCCGCCCTGCGACAGCGCCTGGCAGACCGAGAGCACGTAGGCGTTGACGCGCGCCTGACGGCGAACGTCGGGGATGCCCGCGAGAGACGTGGGCGCGGCGGACATGAATGCGCTCAGAACGGTATTTCGTCGTCGAGATCGCCGCGTCCGCCCTTCTTGGATCCCCGGCCCCCGCTTTCGCCCCGACCTTCGGATGACGGCTCGGCCGGCGACGGCTCGTCATTGAACGATCCGCCCCCGCCGCCCTTGGAGTCGAGCAACGTGAGTTCGCCGCGGAAACGGTCGACGACCACCTCGGTCGTGTATTTTTCCTGGCCTTCCTTGTCGGTCCACTTGCGGGTTTGCAGCGCGCCTTCGAGATAGACCTTGGAGCCCTTTTTCAAATACTTCTCGGCCACTTCGCCGAGCCGCTCGTTGAAGATCACCACCCGGTGCCACTCGGTCTTTTCCTTGCGCTCGCCGGTCTGCTTGTCCTTCCAGGACTCGGACGTGGCGACCGACATGTTGACGATCTTGGCGCCGGCTTGCGAATAGCGCACCTCGGGGTCGCGCCCCAGATTGCCGACCAGAATGACCTTGTTGACCGAACCCGCCATGGAACTGTTCCTTCCTTGAAAAATCGGGGCGACTTTACCCTTCCCGCCCCGAGACCGCCACTTAGGAATCGCCGCGCTCCGCCGCACTTTTCCACAGAACCATACCCCTCTCCCGCACGCGGGAGAGGGAGTAAAAAGGCCGCCCCGGCAAAGCGGAGCGCAAACAGCTTTGACGCAACCCCTCCAAGCCTCTATCTCTGCAAGGTTCCGGACCGGTCCACATTCCGGCGGAACCGCCCCCATGGACAAGATCGTCGTTCGCGGCGCGCGCGAACACAACCTCAAGAACATCGACGTCGAGATCCCGCGCGGGAGCTTGACCGTCATCACCGGATTGTCCGGCTCGGGCAAGTCCTCGCTCGCCTTCGACACCATCTACGCCGAGGGCCAGCGCCGCTACGTCGAATCGCTTTCGGCCTACGCCCGCCAGTTCCTGGAGCTGATGCAGAAGCCGGACATGGATTCGATCGACGGCCTCTCGCCCGCCATCTCGATCGAGCAGAAAACCACCTCGCGCAACCCGCGCTCGACCGTCGGCACGGTGACCGAAATCTACGACTACATGCGCCTCTTGTTCGCGCGCGTCGGCGTGCCGCATTCGCCCGCGACCGGATTGCCGATCGAAAGCCAGACCGTGAGCCAGATGGTCGACAAGGTGCTGGCGATGAAGGACGGCACCAAGCTCTACCTGCTCGCGCCGATGGTGCGCGGGCGCAAGGGCGAATACCGGAAGGAACTGCAGGAACTGGCCAAGCGCGGCTTCCAGCGCGTCAAGATCGACGGAAAATTGTACGAGATCGACGAGGCGCCGCAGCTCGACAAGAAGCGCAAGCACGACATCGAGGTGGTGGTCGACCGGATCGTGGTGCGCGAGGGCCTCGCCGCCCGCCTCGCCGATTCGATCGAAACCGCGCTCAAGCTCGCCGACGGCATCGCCATCGCCGAGGACGCGGATTCGGGCGCGCGCACGATATTCTCGGCCAAGTTCGCCTGCCCGGTTTCCGGCTTCACCATCCCGGAGATCGAGCCGCGCCTTTTTTCCTTCAACAATCCGTTCGGCGCGTGCCCGGCGTGCGACGGGCTCGGCACCGAGATGTTTTTCGACCCCGAGCTGGTGGTGCCCGACGACTCGCTGGCGCTGGCCGAGGACGCGATCGCGCCGTGGGCGGGTTCGTCCTCGCGCTACTACGAGCAGACGCTGGAAGCTCTTTCCCGGCACTACAAGTTCGGCCTCGACGTGCCGTTCCGCAAGCTGCCCGAGGCCGTGCGCCGCGCCGTCCTGTTCGGCTCGGGCGAGACGCCGGTCACCATGCGCTACCACGACGGCACCAAGGCCTACGAGATCACCAAGCCGTTCGAGGGCGTGATCCCGAACATGGAGCGGCGCTGGCGCGAAACCGATTCCAACTGGGTGCGCGACGACTTGTCGCGCTTCCAGACCGTCTCCGTGTGCGAGACCTGCAAGGGCGCGCGCCTCAAGCCCGAGGCGCTGGCGGTCAAGATCGCGGGGCTCGACATTTCCGAGGTCGCGAACTTCTCGATCCTCGCCGCGCGCGACTGGTTCGGCGCGCTGGAGGGCAAGCTCACGCCGCAGCGGCGCGAGATCGCCAAGCGCATCCTGCGCGAGATCAGCGAACGGCTCGGCTTCCTGGTCGACGTCGGGCTCGAATACCTGACGCTGGGGCGCGCGTCCGGCACCCTCTCCGGCGGCGAAAGCCAGCGCATCCGGCTCGCCTCCCAGATCGGCTCCGGGCTGACCGGCGTGCTTTATGTGCTGGACGAGCCCTCGATCGGGCTTCATCCCCGCGACAACGCCCGCCTGCTCGCGACCCTCAAGCGGCTCCGCGACCTCGGCAACACGGTGATCGTGGTCGAGCACGACGAGGACGCCATCCGCGCCGCCGATCACGTCATCGACATGGGCCCCGGCGCGGGCGTGCACGGCGGGCGCATCGTCGCCGCCGGAACGCCGGACGCGATCACCCGCAACCCGGACAGCCTCACCGGCCAATACCTCAACCGCGCGCGCCAGGTGCCGCTGCCGCTGGTCAGGCGCACGCCGCATCCGGGCCGGATGCTGAAAGTGATCGGCGCGCGCGCCAACAACCTGGCGGGCATCGAGGCGCCGTTTCCGCTCGGCCTGTTCACCTGCGTGACCGGCGTTTCCGGCGGCGGCAAATCGACGTTGGTGATCGAGACCCTCTATCACGCGCTCGCGCGGAAGCTGATGGGGGCCCGCGTCCACCCCGGCGCCCACGACCGGATCGAGGGCGTCGAGCTGATCGACAAGGTGGTCGACATCGACCAGTCGCCGATCGGGCGCACGCCGCGCTCCAATCCCGCCACCTACACCGGCGCGTTCACGCCGATCCGCGACTGGTTCACGGAACTGCCCGAGGCGCGCGCGCGCGGCTATGCCGCCGGGCGGTTTTCGTTCAACGTCAAGGGCGGGCGCTGCGAAGCCTGCCAGGGCGACGGGGTGATCAAGATCGAAATGCACTTCCTGCCCGACGTTTATGTCCAATGCGACACCTGCAAGGGCAAGCGCTACAACCGGGAAACGCTCGACATCCGTTTCCGCGACAAGTCGATCGCCGACGTGCTCGACATGACCGTCGACGAGGCCGCCGAGTTCTTCAAGGCGGTGCCCGCGGTGCGCGACAAGCTGGTCACCCTGCAACGGGTCGGCCTCGGCTACATCCACCTCGGCCAGCAGGCGACGACCCTTTCCGGCGGCGAGGCGCAGCGGGTCAAGCTGGCCAAGGAATTGGCGCGGCGCGCCACCGGGCGCACCGTCTACATCCTCGACGAGCCGACCACGGGCCTCCACTTCGAGGACGTGCGGAAGCTCCTGGAGGTGCTGCACGCCCTGGTCGAGACCGGCAATACGGTGATCGTGATCGAGCACAACCTGGAAGTCATCAAGACCGCCGACTGGATCGTCGACCTCGGCCCCGAGGGCGGCGCGGGCGGCGGGCGCGTGGTCGCCGCCGGCACGCCCGAGGACGTGGCCGAAATCAAGGCGAGCTACACCGGGCGCTATCTCGCGCCGCTCCTGAAGCGCGGCAGGGAAAAGAAACGGGCGTAGGGCACCGCCGGCATCGCTTCCGCGCCGGAGCAACGGCGGGATTGCGTAGGGATTGCGCCAAGGTTGCGCGGGGTAAATCGGCCTTAAGTCCTTGATATCCCGAAAAACCACCTGATTCCTGTGGGCGTTTGTAGGCATTTTCCGCCTTTCCCAAGCTTTCCGGCCTTCTTCTGTATTGTCATATATTCCTATATAATCCTATTTGTCAAGAATAATAATCTATCAAGGATAAATGTCTTGACATAATGTTCGATTTATGTTCTTATGCGAGTCGACGAACGCCCTTACCATGACCATCGCCGACCGAGGAAGGTCTGCGCGCGAATGATGCGTACGACGATTCGCCCGCGCGATTAGACGGAATCGTCACCCCCGCAAAAGCGGGGGTCCAGGATTTTGAAAAGGCTGGATTCCCGCTGGCGCGGGAATGACGGAATGAAGACGTCCAACCGGGCGATGCCTTAGCGCAGCGCGGCGTTGATCTTGTCGAGCATCGCCGCGCCCGGGCAGAGGTCGGCGTCGCCGAGCGCGTTGAGCGGGGTTTCGACGGTGTCGAGGTGGGCGTGGAGGTCGCTGGCGTCGGGCGCGAGGTAGAGAAGCCCGGTCACCACCTCGCCCTTTTCCGCCGCGTGGGTGATGTGGGCCATGGCGCTGGTCTTGTCGGTCGCGTCGTAGTGCGCGTCGAGCTTGCGCAAGCGCAGCACCGAGCCGTCGAACTGCGGCACTTCGATCGTCGCGCCTTCGGCGTAGTCGACGGCGATCGGCTCGCGCGCCGGCCAGACGTCGAGCCGGTTGACCGCGTCGTTGTGCTGGCGCACGTAGTCGTAGCTCTTGGTCGAGCCGGGATGGTTGTTGAAGGCGACGCACGGGCTGACGACGTCGATGAACGCGGCGCCGGGGTGCGCGATCGCGGCCTTGATCAGCGGCACCAGCTGCGCCTTGTCGCCGGAAAAGCCGCGCGCGACGAAGGTGGCGCCCATCAGGAGCGCGAGCGAGACCGTATCGACCGCCGCGTCGGTGTTGGTCAGCCCGCGCCGCGAGCGCGAGCCGGAGTCGGCGGTGGCCGAGAACTGGCCCTTGGTCAGGCCGTAGACGCCGTTGTTTTCCAGGATATAGGCCATGTTGACGCGGCGGCGCATGACGTGGGCGAACTGGCCGAGGCCGATCGAGGCCGAATCGCCGTCGCCGGAAACGCCGAGGTAGATCAGGCCGCGGTTGGCGAGGTTGGCGCCGGTCAGCACCGAGGGCATGCGGCCGTGCACCGAATTGAAGCCGTGCGAATTGCCGAGGAAGTAGTCCGGGGTCTTCGAGCTGCAACCGATGCCGGACAGCTTGGCGACCCGGTGCGGCTCGATGTCCAGCTCCCAGAACGCCTGGATCAGCGCCGCCGAGATCGAATCGTGGCCGCAGCCGGCGCACAGCGTCGAGACCTTGCCCTCGTAATCGCGGCGGGTGAAGCCGATCTTGTTCGCCTGCAGGGCGGGATGGTGCAGCTTCGGTTTGCCGATGGAGGTCATGACGGCGAATCCTCAGGCGACTTCGTGCGCCGGGGCCGGGGCGGGGCGCTGGAAGCGCCGGGCAATGCGCGCAATTTCGCCGGTGATGAAGCGCGCGGTGATCGGCGTGCCGTCGTAGTGCAGCACCGAAATCAGGTTCTCGGCGCCGATGCCGGCTTCGTTGACCAGCAGGGTCTTGAGCTGCGCGTCGCGGTTCTGCTCGATCACGAACACCTTGGGGTGGGCCTTGACGAATTCGGCGACTTCGTCCGGGAACGGGAAGCCGCGCACCCGGAGCGCGTTGACGTGGACGCCCTGCCCGGCGAGCGCGTCGAGCGATTCGTGCATCGCCGGCGCGGTCGAGCCGAAATAAATCGCGCCGAAGCGCGCCGGTTTCTTCGCCGGCGTCAGCACCGGTTTCGGCACCAGCGTCTTCGCCGTCGCGAATTTCCGGAGCAGCCGCTCCATGTTGTAGACGTAATCGGGTCCGGCCTCGGAATAGCGGGCGTAGGCGTCGCGCGAGGTGCCGCGCGTGAAATAGGCGCCGCGGTCCGGATGCGTGCCGGGCAGCGTGCGGTAGGGAATGCCGTCGCCGTCGACGTCGAGGTAGCGGCCGAAATCCTTGCCCGAATCGAGGTCGGCGCGGCTCATCACCTTGCCCCGGTCGTAGCGGCGGGAATCGTCCCAGGCGAGCGGCTCGCACAGGTGCCGGTTCATGCCGATGTCGAGGTCGGTCATCAGGAAGACCGGCGTTTGCAGGCGGTCGGCGAGGTCGAGCGCGAGGGCGGCGAATTCGAAGCATTCGCGCGGGCCGTCGGGGAACAGGAGCACGTGCTTGGTGTCGCCGTGCGAGGCGTAGGCGCAGGCGAGCAGGTCGGATTGCTGCGTGCGCGTCGGCATGCCGGTCGAGGGGCCGCCGCGCTGCACGTCGATGATGGTCACCGGAATCTCGGCGAAATAGGCGAGCCCGATGAATTCGGTCATCAGCGAGACGCCGGGACCGGACGTGGCGGTGAAGGCGCGCGCGCCGTTCCAGCCCGCGCCGACGACGATGCCGATCGAGGCCAGCTCGTCCTCGGCCTGGATGATCGCGAACTTGTTCTTGCCGGTCGCCTTGTCGACGCGCAGCCGCGCGCAGTAGTGCATGAACGCCTCGGCCAGCGACGAGGACGGCGTGATCGGATACCAGGCGCACACGGTCGCGCCGCCGTAGACGCAGCCGAGCGCGGCGGCGGCGTTGCCCTCGATGAAGATGCGCTCGCCGACGTTGTCGGCGCGGCGCGCCTTCAGCCCGATCGCGCCCGCGAGATGCCGGGCGGCGTAATCGAACCCGAGCCGGAGCGCGGCCAGGTTGGACTCCGTCAGCTTGTCCTTTTCCTTGTAGCGCTCGCGGATCATGTCGGCGAGCACCTCGAGCTCGAGGTCGAGCAGCGAGGCGAGCGCGCCGACGTAGATCAGGTTCTTGACCAGCTGGCGCACGTGCCCGTCGGCGAAATGGGCGTTGGCCAGCTCGGTGATCGGCACGCCGACCGGGTGGATGTCGGCGCGGAACTTGGACGGCGGCAGCGGCTTGCTGCTGTCGTAAAGCAGGTAGCCGCCGGGCTCCAGCTCCTTGACGTCCCGGTCCCAGGTCTGCGGGTTCATCGCCACCATCAGATCGACGCCGCCGCGGCGCGCGAGCCAGCCCTGTTCGCTCACCCGCACCTCGTACCAGGTCGGCAGCCCCTGGATGTTGGAGGGAAAGATGTTGCGCGGCGAAACCGGCACGCCCATGCGCAGGAACGCCTTGGCGAACAGCTCGTTGGCCGAGGCCGAGCCCGAGCCGTTGACGTTGGCGAACTTGACGACGAAATCGTTGATCGCGGCGAGGCGCTTCATGCCGCCTTCCCCCGCTGGGCCGGGCGGCAGGCCGGGCCGGCGTGGCCGGGATCGAGCAGGAATTTCTGCATGTCCCAGGCCCCGGTCGGGCAGCGCTCGGCGCACAGGCCGCAATGCAGGCACAGGTCCTCGTCCTTGACCATGACGCGCCCGGTTTTCAAGCCGGAGCCGATATAAAGCGCCTGGGCGAGATTCGCGGCCGGCGCCTTGAGCCGGGCGCGCACGTCGGCCTCGTCGCCGTCCTGGGTGAAGGTGATGCAGTCCATCGGGCAGATATCGACGCAGGCGTCGCACTCGATGCACAGCTTGGCCGCGAACACCGTCTGCACGTCGCAGTTGAGGCAGCGCTGCGCCTCCTTCCACGCGGTCGCCGCCGCGAAGCCCAGTTCGACCTCGGCCCGGACGTTCCTGAGCGATTCCTTGATGTCGCGCCACGGCACCTTGTGGCGCGCGTCGGCGACCACGTCGTTGTCGTAGCTCCACTCGTTGAGGCCCATTTTCTGCGACATCAGATTGACGGCCGGCGGCGGACGGTCGCGGACGTCCTCGCCGTTCAAGAACTTGTCGATCGAGATGGCGGCGTCGTGGCCGTGCGCCACCGCCCAGATGATGTTCTTCGGCCCGAACGCGGCGTCGCCGCCGAAAAAGACGTGCGGCAGCGTCGATTGCATGGTCGCCTTGTCCACCACCGGCATGCCGGAACGGTCGAAGGCGACGCCGCAATCGCGCTCGATCCAGGGAAAGGCGTTTTCCTGGCCGACGGCGATCAGCACGTCGTCGCATGCGAAATGCTCGTCCGCCTCGCCGGTCGGCACCAGGCGGCGGCGGCGCTCGGCGTCGTATTCGGCCCGGACCTTGGTGAAGGTCATGCCGGTGAGCCGGCCGTCCTGGTGGGTGAATTCCTTCGGCACCCGGTAGTTGAGGATCGGGATGCCCTCGTGCGTCGCGTCCTCCTTCTCCCACGGGCTCGCCTTCATCTCCTCGAAGCCGGAACGGACGATCACCTTGACGTCCTCGCCGCCGAGCCGGCGCGAGGTGCGGCAGCAGTCCATCGCCGTGTTGCCGCCGCCGAGCACGATCACGCGCCGGCCGATCGCCGTCGTGTGGCCGAACGAGACCGAAGACAGCCAGTCGATGCCGATGCGGATGTGGGCCGCGGCCTCCCGGCGCCCCGGGATGTCGAGGTCGCGCCCGCGCGGCGCGCCGGTGCCGACGAAGATCGCGTCCCAGTCCTCGGCGAGCAGCCGCTTCAGGCTGTCGATCCGTGTTCCGCCCCGGAACTCGACGCCGAGATCGAGAACGTAGCCGACCTCCTCGTCGATGACTTCGAGCGGCAGGCGGAAGCGCGGGATTTGCGACCAGATCATGCCGCCCGCGCGCGGATCCTGGTCGAACACCGTCACCGCGTAGCCGAGCGGCGCCAAATCGCGCGCCACCGTGAGCGAGGCGGGTCCCGCGCCGACGCAGGCGACGCGCTTGCCGTTGCGCCGAACCGCCGGCTCGGGCATGCGCGCGCGGATGTTCGCGCCCTTGAAGTCGGCGGCGACCCGCTTCAGGCGGCAGATGGCGACCGGCTCGGGCTGCGCCTGCTGCGCCCGCTCGACGCGGCCGCGTCGGCACGCCGGTTCGCACGGACGGTCGCAGGTGCGGCCGAGAATGCCGGGAAAGACGTTCGAGCGCCAATTGACCATGTAGGCGTCGGCGTAACGCCCGGCCGCGATCAGCCGGATGTATTCGGGAACAGGCGTGTGCGCCGGGCACGCCCACTGGCAGTCGACGACCTTGTGGAAATAGTCCGGGTCTTGGATGTCGGTGGGCTGCAACGCACCGGCTCCTCGGCGCCGCCGCGCCCGGATCCGTCACCCGAACGATGGCGTTTCCGCCGCGCGAAGAAAATTTACTCCACCCGCGCCCGGGGGGAAAGGAAATCCGGCGTCGGCGCCCGGCCGCCGCCCGGGAAATTGCCCCAGCGAAATGAAAGGATTTGCGCCCCGCCCGCGCCGATTCTCAGAACGCCACGGTCGCCTTGGCGCGGTTGACCTTGTCCGCGCCCCAGGCGCTGGGCGCGGTCGGCGCGGTATCGGCGCTCTTGATCAGCGTGCCGTCGCCGACCCGGCTGAGTTCCGTCCGCCCGGCGCGGTTTTCGACCACGATCCGGCCCGCCGACAGGAGCGCGATCTGGAAATCGCCGTCGAGCATGCCGCCCCAGAACGCGGTGCCGCGAATGCCGATGGTGGCGGTGTCGGTGTCGATGCGCATCGCGCCGCCCGGCGCCTTGGCGATTTGGCCGGAGGCGGCGGCGAACGCGCCCTCGATCAGGCGCATGGCGACGTTGGGCTTGGCCCCGCCCGCGACGTAGTCGAGGACCACGAACACGGTCTTTTCGCCGAGCGTCACCACCGCGTCGTCGAGCATCTTCATTTCGAGCCGGGCGTCGCGGCCGGTGGAAAGCACGTCGCCGCGAAAGACCGGATCATCCACCTTCAAGCCGCGCGGCATCGCGTCCTGCATGGCCGACGCCGCGCCCTTGAGCTTTACGATCTTGCCGGCGATGTCGGCGGCGCCCTGTTGCGCCCGCGCGCCGCGCGCGAACAGGGACGCGCCGAGCGGCATTACGGACGTCGCCAGCGCGAGTTTCAGGAATTCCGAGCGAGTCATGGCTGATCCTTGTGGTGGTGGTAACGCGGCGACATAATCGCCCGGCACGAAACGCCGGCTCAACTCACGACGGCGTGTGAATATTTTTACTTCCGCAAGTAGTTGCGTTCAACCATGAACACGTTTTCGCCCCCTCTCCCCGTGCATGTGATCGGCGGCGGCCTCGCCGGCAGCGAGGCCGCCTGGCAGATCGCGGAAGCCGGCGTGCCGGTCATCCTGCACGAAATGCGCCCGGTCCGCGCGACGCCCGCGCACGCGACCGGGAAGCTCGCCGAACTGGTCTGCTCCAATTCCTTCCGCTCCGACGACGCCGAAACCAACGCCGTCGGCCTGCTGCACGCGGAGATGCGGGCGCTGGGCTCGCTCGTGCTCCGCGCCGCCGATGCCCACCGCGTGCCGGCGGGCTCGGCGCTCGCGGTCGACCGCCACGGATTCAGCGCCGCGGTCGAGGCGGCCCTCGCCGCTCACCCGCTGGTCAAAATACGCCGCGAGGAAATCGCCGGGCTGCCGCCCGAGGAATGGGATTCGGTCATCGTCGCCACCGGCCCCCTCACCTCGCCCGCGCTGGCGGAGGCGGTGCGCGCGTTGACCGGCGAGGAGGCGCTCGCCTTCTTCGACGCCATCGCCCCCATCGTCCACAAGGACAGCATCGACTTCGGCGTCGCCTGGATGCAGTCGCGCTGGGGGAGAGGCGGTGAGGATTACGTCAACTGCCCGCTGACGCGCGCGCAATACGACGCCTTCGTCGATGCGCTGCTCGCCGCCGAAAAAGTGCCGTTCCGCGAATGGGAAAAGGACACGCCCTATTTCGAAGGCTGCCTGCCGATCGAGGTGATGGCCGAGCGCGGACGGGAAACGCTCGCCTTCGGGCCGATGAAGCCGGTCGGCCTGGTCAACCCGCACCCGGGCGCCGCCCGCCACCACGCGGTGGTGCAGCTCCGCCAGGACAACGCCCTCGGCACCCTCTACAACATGGTCGGCTTCCAGACCAAGATGACCTACGGCGAACAGGTGCGCATCTTCCGCACCATCCCCGGGCTCGAACGCGCCGAATTCGCGCGGCTCGGCGGCGTGCACCGCAACACCTTCCTCAACAGCCCGCGCCTGCTCGACGCCGCCTTGCGTCTCAAGGCGAGGCCCGCTTTGCGCTTCGCCGGCCAGATCACCGGCTGCGAGGGCTACGTCGAAAGCGCCGCCATCGGCCTGATCGCCGGACGCTTCGCCGCCGCCGAGCGGATGGGGCGCGCGGCCCCGCCGCCGCCCGCGACCACGGCGCTGGGCGCGCTGCTCGCCCATGTCACCGGCGGCGGCCACGCCGACACCTTCCAGCCGATGAACGTCAATTTCGGATTGTTCCCTCCGCTGGAGGCCGCCGACGCGCGCGGACGTCCTTTGCGCGGCGAGGCGCGCAAGCGCGCGCTCACCGCCCGCGCGCTGAAGGATCTGGAATCCTGGCGCGCCGATCCCGCCCGCGCGCCCCGATAGGGACGAGTCTTAATGATGCGCGCGGGGATTCGCCCGCGCGGCCTAATACCAACCCGCGCAATCGTCGACTCACCCCCACCCCGACCCTCCCCCGTCGAGGGGGAGGGAGTAAGAGGTTGATGGGCGACCCTCTTTCCCCCCCCCGTTGTGGGGGAGGGTTCGGGTGGGGGTATAAGGTCGTTCTCAAGGCGGTTTGACATAAGTACCGCTCACTTTTCCACGACGAACGCGCGCGCGATCCGCTTGCGCCCGTAATCGAGACCCCAGATCAGGAACGGTCCCAGCCACGCCAGCGCGTAGACCGCGGGATCGACCGGCCCGGTGCCGAGCACGTCGGCGACCGGCGGGAAATACAGGATCGCCCACGAGAACGCGATTTCGAGGACGATGCCGGCCACGATCAGCGGGTTGGCGAACAACGCCCGGTCGACGCCGGAGCCGAAGCGCGAGCGGCGCCCGACCAGGTTGCCGATCTGCATCAGGATGATGGAGGCGAGCGCGATGCCGGTCGCCGAACGGTAGAGCGGATCGTCCGCCGCCAGGTCGGCGCCGTAGCTCCAGCCGCCCTGGAGCAACACCCAAAAGAACAGGAACAGCGAAAACGCCGCCTGGATCAGGCCGAGAAACAGATAGCTGTGCAGCACCAGCGGCCAGTTGAGCAGGGGTTGGCGGCGGTCGCGCGGCGGGACCTCCATCGTCTCGCGGTCCGGCTTTTCCTGGCCGAGGGCGATCGAGGGCACGATGTCGGTGCCGAGATCGATCGAGAGGATCTGGATGATGGTCAGCGCCAGCGGCACCGGCAGCACCATGTAGAGCAGGTAGGGAATGATCTCCGGCCCGTTGCTGACCAGGACGTAGTTGGTGAACTTGCGCATGTTGGCGAAGATGGCGCGGCCTTCCTCGATCCCCCGCACGATCGAGGCGAAGTTGTCGTCGAGCAGGATCACCTGCGCCGCCTCGCGCGCGACGTCGGTGCCGGTCTTGCCCATGGCGATGCCGACGTCGGCCGCGCGCAGCGCGGGCGCGTCGTTGACGCCGTCGCCGGTCATCGCCACCACCCGGTCGAGTTCGTGGAGCGCCGCGACGATCTTCCATTTCTGTTCCGGCGTGGTGCGGGCGAAAACGTGGACGCCGCGATCGAGATGCCGCGCCAGTTCGGTCTTGCGCAGGCGCTCCAGGTCGTCGCCGGTCAGCACGACGGCGTTCTCGCCTTCGGCCACGATCCCCGCCTGGCGCGCGATCGCCCGGGCGGTGTCGGGATGGTCGCCGGTCACCATCACCACCCGGATGCCGGCGCGGCGGCAGCGCGCGACCGCCGCCGGCACCTCGGGCCGGAGCGGCTCGCCCGCGCCGCGAAAGCCCTTGAGGACCAGGCCGCGCTCGAACGCTTCGCGCGGCGCCGACGGATCGGGCGGGCCGTCGAGCGCGACCTCGGCCAGCGCCAGCACCCGCAATCCTTCCGCCGCGAGCGCGCGCACGATGGCGTCGGCGCGCGCGAGCGCGGCGGCGTCGGCGGCGGCGACGGCGCCGCCCGGCGCCGCGACCGCCGCGATCAGGGGCCGGAGCGATTCCCAGGCGCCCTTGACGCAGTAGACGTGCGCGCCGTCGCGCTTGGCGATCCCGGCGGAGCGCCGGTGGCGGACGTCGAACGAAAAGCGGCGGACGACGGCGCGGTCGACGGATTCGAACGCGCCGCCGGCGGCGGCGTGGGCTTCGGCCACCGCCGCGTCGAGCGGATCGCCGGAAAACCCGCCGTCGGCGGCGCCGCCGCGCGCGACGCGATGGGCGTCGGAAGCGGCCAGCGCCAACGCCAGCGCCTCGACCCGCGCCGCGCCGGTCGGTTCCGCGCCGGCGACCGGGTCGGCCAAGCGCGCGACGCTCATCCGGTTCTGGGTCAGCGTGCCGGTCTTGTCGGTGCACACGACCTGCACGGCGCCGAGCGCCTCGACCGCGTTCAGCCCCTTGACCAGGACGTTGCGCCGCGCCATGCGCAGGCTGCCCATGGCGAGCGAAAGCGTGAACGTCGGCAACAGCCCTTCCGGCACGTTGGCGACGATGATCCCCATCATGAACACCAGGTTGGCCCACAGCGAGCGCCCGGCGAACACGCCGTAGACGAAGAACGCGACCCCGGTGACGACGGCGATCGCGGTCAGCACGCGGACCATTTGCGCGATTTCGCGTTCGAGCGGGGACGCTTTGCGCCGCACGTCGTGGGCGAGGGTCGCGATCTTGCCGAATTCGGTGCGGTGGCCGGTGGCGTAAATCACCGCGGTGCCCCGCCCCTGCCGCACCGTGCAGCCGGCGAAAAGCAGATTGGCGGATTCGTCATGCGCTCCGCGCGGCGCCGCGGTCAGGCGCACCGGGCGCGATTCGCCGGTCAAGGGCGCGTTGTTGACCACCAGGTCCTGGGTTTCGATGAGGCGGGCGTCGGCGGAAATGCGATCGCCTTCGGCGACCCGGATCACGTCGCCCGGCACCAGCCGTTCCGCCGCCACGATGTCCTCGCGTCCGGCGCGGACCACCGTCACCCGTTGCGGCAGGAGCTTGCGCAACTCCTCCATCGCCCGCTCGGCGCGGTATTCCTGGATGAACCCGAACACGCCGTTGAGCGCGGCGACGCCGAACAGCGCGAACCCGAGCACGTTCATGCTTTCGCCCGGCTGAAGGCGGTCGGCGACGAAGCAGAGCGCCGCCGCGATATAAAGCAGGATGGCGAAGAAGTTGGTGAACTGCCGCGACAGGCTGCCGAGCCATTGATACCGCCGGCGCATTTCGATGGCGTTGGGGCCGACTTCGCGCAGGCGCTCGGCGACCTCGGCCGCGTTCAGCCCCTCGGGCCGGGAATGCAGGACGTCGAAAACCTGCGCGACGGGGATATCGTGGATTTGGCCTCTCACCCGTCGCCTCCGCGATAGACGGCGACATCGCACGGCGCGTCGCGCAGGACCAATTCGAGCGGATCGCCGCGCAGCGCGCCGCCGGCGAGATGCCGCCGCGAGGCTTCCAACAGGATCAGTTGCGACTTGTGCCGGGTGGCCGCGATGATGGTTTCGTGCGCCCAATCGTCGGACACCGCCGTATCGACGCCGATACGCTCCGCGCCCAAGCCGGTGCGGGCGATCAATTCCGCCTCGACACCTTCAAGATAGCGCCAGCCCTTGGCCCGCAGCCGGGCGGCCTTGTCCGCGCCGAGGTGGCGGAACGCGGTCCGCCGCAAGACCGCGACGTGCAGCAGGTGAACGCGGTCGACGGCCGGCGCGAAGCGCGCGAGCAAATCCATGCCCGCGCCGAGCCCTCGGGGATCGCCCGCCGCCGGAAACAGGAAGCGCCGCGGCGCGCCGAGCAGTCCCGGCTGCACCACGCGGATCGCCGCCACCTCGAAACGGCGATGGCGGAGCAGCCGCTCGGACACGGTCCCGGCGAGATAGCCGCGCCCGCCGGCCCGCGCGCGCGCGCCGCACACCACGGCAACATCGGGGCCATTCCTGATCCGCGCCAGCAGATCGTGGAAAACATCGCCGCTCGACGGCACCACCGCGACGTCGACGGCGACATCGACCGCGATCGCGCGCCGTTCGATCCTTTCGATCTTCGCCCGGATGTCGTCGAGCGGAAACTCGCCGGTGGCGACGTGCAAAATGGCGAGACGGCGCGCGGGATCGTGCGCGGCCAGCGTCACCGCGTAGCCGGCGATCCAGTCGCCGTTGATGGAACCGTCGTAGGCGAGATAGATCATGGGGCGGGCGTTCCCGTGACGCGGCCGGGAAGGCGGTGCGACCACATGCCGCAACCGCGTATGACTAGACTAGCCGAATCCGCCCGCGCCGGGATTGATGATAGTCAACCGGCCGGCGCGCTAACCGACGATCCGCCCGTTCACCGGATATTTGGGATCGCTGTAGCCAGGGGTCGAAGGGTGGCCGGGAGGCACCAGCCGGTCGATCAGTTTTTCGTCGGCCGGCCCGAGCGCGCCCAGGTGGGCGAAGGCGCCGACGTATTCCTTCCATTGGGCGAAGGTGCGCGGCCCCGCCAGCACCGAGGTCACGATCCGGTTGGTGAGCACCCACAGCAGCGCGAACTGCCCCGCGGTCATGCCCTTCCGTTCCGCGTGCGCCTTGATCTGCTGCGCGGCGACGAGCGATTCCTTCCGGAATTCGGTCTGCATCATGCGCTCGTCCTTGCGCCCGGCGCGGGAGTCGGCGGCGGGCGCCTTGGCCGGGTCGTATTTTCCGGTCAGCACCCCGCGCGCGAGCGGGCTGTAGGGCACGACGCCGAGTCCGAAGTGGCGGCAGGCGGGAAGGATTTCCACCTCCGGCATGCGGTTCATGGCGTTGTAATAGGGCTGGAGCGCGACCGGCGCGGGCGCTCCTTGCGCCTCGGCGATCTTGACCGCCTCGACGATGCGCCAGGCGCGGAAGTTGGAAAGCCCCCAGTAACGCACCTTGCCGGCGCGGATCAGGTCGGCGACGGCGGCGACGGGTTCCGCCAGCGGCATCGATTCGTCGTCGAGGTGCAGATACCAGAGATCGACATGATCGGTGCCGAGCCGCTGGAGGCTTTCGTCGAGCGCCTGGACCAGCCAGCGCCGCGACAGGCCGCGGCGCAGCGGTGAATTGCCCATCGGGTTGCCGGCCTTGGTCGCCAGCACCCAGCCGTCGCGGTCGCGCGCGATCAGTTTGCCGACGATGCGTTCCGATTCGCCCTGTACGTAGGTGTCGGCGGTGTCGATGAAGTTGACCCCGGCGTCGCGGGCGTGGGCGACGATGCGGCCCGCTTCCTTGGCGTCGGTGCGGGCGCCGAACATCATGGTCCCGAGGCAGAGCGGCGACACCTCGAGGCCGCTTCGCCCCATGCGTACGAGCTTCATGTCGGATTCCGTTTCTATTTCTATTGGCCGGAGATGAACTTGGCGACGTGCTCGGCCGCCTCGTCGGCGATCAGGTCGCGGAAGAAATGATCGGCGCCGTCGACGGTCGCGATCTTGACGTTGGGCCCGGCCTTGCCCCGGAGGCGCTTCGGAATGTCGGGGGTGACGGTATCCATCGTGCCGACGACCACCAGAGTCGGCAGGCGCACGCGGCCGACCATGTCGAGGGATTGCATCAGGCCGTCGTCGCGGTAGTAGGAGAGAAAGGCGTTGGCGCTCGCCGACGCGCTCGGGCAGTTCATCAGGCGCACGTCGCGCATCAAGTCGTCGCCGCGCCCGGCCGCCGCGAGCTTCTCCGCCTCGGCCAATGTCTTTTGCAGCGAACCGGCCGGCGCGTCGCGGTAGCCGGCGACGCTCATTTCCTCCCAACTCGCCGGCGCGAGCAGGACCAGGCGCCTGATCGCCGGATCGGGCTTCTCCAGCATGTACCGCAGCGCCTGGTTGCCGCCGCGCGAATGGCCGAAGAGCGTGATGTCGCTTGCCCCTTGCGCCTTGAGATAGGCGACCCAGGCGGCGATCTCGGCGACCGCGTCGTGCTGGCGGTGGGTCTGCGGCTTGGCGCAATCGGCGGCGCCGCGCCGGTCGGAGACGTTGAGGCTCAAGGTCACCGCCAGGCTGGAGTGTCCCAGTTCCTGCAACGCCTTTTGCGCGTGCGCGATGGTATCCATGCGCCCGTGCATCATGGTGCCGTGCACCAGCAGGACCGCGCCGTCCTTCCAGGTCTTGCCCGGGGCGAGCGCCGAATAGCCGAGCAGCCCGAGCCCCTTCAGTTCGATCCGCGCCTCGGCCGCCCGCGACGCCGTCCACGGGGCGCACGCGACCACTATCGCCAAGGTTATCCACAACGCCGACCGAATCGCCCGCGACATTTTCGCCTCCCGGTTTGTTGCGGCGCCTTGCCGTTTGCCGACCGGAAGGATATTTCCGTCCCGGAACCGCCCCTTGCAAGCCGGAATCGCGCGTCGCGCCGGACCGGCCGGGTCCTGTTGTTGTTCGCCTATCGCAAACGGGGCAATATGCCGCGAAAATGAAGCTCTTTTTCCGCACGGCATCGCGACGCGGCCGGGGCGCGTTCGCCCTCGGCCGGCGGTCGGGACGCGCGGGCGAATCGTCGTGCGACGGCACGCCTGGCGGCGTGACGCGCGCATCACATGATGCGCCCCTACCGGGGCGCGCCGTCCTCCGGGCGGCGGCCGTGCTGCTCGTGCTCGCCATCGCCCCGCCGCTCGGCGCGCAGACGATCGAAACCGAACGGATGTTCGAGGCGGTGATGAAGGACGACCTCGCGGCCGTGAAGCGCCAGGTCGAGGCCGGCGCCGAAATCCGCTGGCGCAACCCGCGCGGATTGACCGCCGCCGAGTTCGCGGTCGAACTCGGCCATATCGAAATCGCCAATTATCTTCTCGCCGAGGAAAGAACCCGCGCGGGCGCGCCCGCGCGCGCCGTCGCCGACAAGGGCGCGCCCAAGGCGGCGAAAAAATCCGAACCGGCGCGCGCCCAGCGCCGGGACGAGGGCGAAGCGCGAACCGCGCCCGGCACGGCCGCGCCGGAAGGGCCGCCCCGCGCGCAGCGGAGCCCGCAAACCGTGATCGAACGGCTGGCCAACCTCATGCGCGCGGACGAACCCGGATCGGGGGCCGAACCGCCGCGCGCGGAGAGCGAAACGGCGCCCTCGCCGCCCCCCGCCCCCGGCGCGCCCGCCGCGCCCGCCGCTCAAGATTCCCCCGGCGACGACCTGTCCCCGGCGGAGCGCATCGCCGAGCGCGTGCGCGAACGGCTGGAAGCCGAGAAAAAATCGCGGGCGAAGGCCGCCGAACCGACCGAAGAGCGGCGCCCGCAACGCGCGCACGTTCATCGAATGGCTGGCCGATACCATGGCCGGGCGCGCGCCGCGCGAAACCACGCGCCCGCGCATGCCCGAGGAATTGGCCGCGGCCGAAGACGCGCGCGCGCGCGAACCGCCGCCGCCCGATCGCCCGACGCCGGGCGTGCGCGATCCGTGGGCGCCGCAAGTGGCCCCGGCGACGCCGTCGATCGCGCCCGCGCCCGAAACGCCGTCGCCCGAACAAACCGCGCCTCAGCCTCCCACGCCGCCAGCGCTCGCGGCGTTGCCGCCGCCGGCTCCCTCACCCGCGGCGCCCTCCGAGACGCCGGCGCCGGAAGCGCCTGCCGGCGCGTGGGCGCCGACGGTCGAACGCGGCGGCGAGGCGCAAGCTGCCGGACAACCGGACGCGCCGACCCTGTTCGCCCGGCGCAAGGACGGTCCGCCCGCCAGAACAGACACGAAAAAAGACGCGGCCAAGGAATTGGGCGCGCCCGCGCCGGGCGGACAACAAGCGGCGCGGTTGGGCGGGCCCAAACCGGAGCCCATGGGCCCGTTCTTGCCGGCCGACACGCCGCCCGCGGGCGAGGGAGGGCCCGGCGAGGGCGGACTCTGGGGCTCCAAGGTGGAAATGGCCCAGGCGCGCCCGCTGGTGACCGCGCCGCCCGCCGCGCCGCCGGTGCCGGAGATGGTGCCGACCGGACTCGGCTTCATGGTCGGCCGTTCCCTCAATCTCGACAAGAACGCCCCGCCGCGCGGCGAGGCCCAGGAGGTCGGACGGGGCTGCATCGAAAAGGCGCGCGGCGCGGTGGTGTTCTGCGTCGAGGTCGCCAATTGGCCGCAAGCGATGGAAGCGGACTTTTCCGTCAACACCATCCTCTATACCGGCCAGCAGGCGGTGGTCCGCTACGACCGGGGCAAGGCGACGCGCATGCAGACGCTGTTCCCGTCCGATTCCTTCGACAAGGTGGTCGCGTACTACAGCGGCCATTACGGCCCGCCGGCGGAATACTTCACCCGCAGCATCGCGCCGCTGGCCTCGGCCCGGCGCGAAAACCCGACCCGCGCCTGGCGCGCGCGCAATCCCAAGACCGGGCAGATCGCGACCCTCGAAATCCGCAAGTTCGACGACACCCGCGGCGGATTCCCCGACACGCGGCGCGGCGTCGTCATGCTCTATTATCAGGACGCGCCGCCGATCTTCCCGCAGGTTTCCGCGCTCGAACTGATGCGCCTCAAGCGCCCGCAATTGCCGCCGCCCGAGGCGGAAGGCGGCGAGCAACCGCAGGGCTTGTTCGGAACGCCGGGACCCGTGACGGGACTGGCGCCGGAGCCCGCCCCGGGATCCGCGATCCGCGCTCAGTAGCGCCCGCGCCCCGACGCCCACGCGAGCCGCAACGGCAACCACGGCGAATAGGGCGCTCGCCCGCGCGCGAGTCGCCGCGCGCGAATTTCCGCCGCTGTCGCCCACAGCAGGACCGGCAACGCGGCGCGCACATCGCGCGGCCGGTCGGCGCGCGCGCGGGCGACGTGCAAGCCGATCGCGTCGCGGAGCGGCAACGTGTCGGCGCCGGACATGCCGGCCAGCGCATGGGCGATCCCGGCGGCGCGCGCGGCCCGGCGCGCGGTGTCGTCCGCGACGCCGAGCAGCGCCAGCGCCGTTTCGGCGATCGCCCCGGAGAGCGCCTCGGCCCGCGCCACGGCGGCATCGGTCGGGGGCACGGCGCCGGGATCGCCGCCGAGGCCGCCGACCCGGGCGGCGATCAGGCGGTCGAACGGATCGGCGAGCCGATCGGCGCGCAAGCCCGATTCCGCCGCCGCACGGGCGAAGGCGGCGAGCGCCGGTTGCGCCGGCGCGGCACCGCCGAGCGCGGCGAGCACCGCGTCGCGCCACCATTTGAGACGCATGTCGGCGAGCAAGGGCTCGCGCGCGGCCCGCGCCACGCGCGCGATTTCGGCGTTCACCGCCAGCAGCGCGATCACGCGCGCGCGGGCGGACGGCGGCGCGAATTGCGCCGCCAAATAACGGTCGCGGTCGTCGGAACGCGCGAGCGCGGCGCAATAGGCGAAATCCGAATCGGTCGGTTCTGTCGCTGGCGTCGTCATCGGCTTCGTGCCCGAAGCTATCACGCGAAACCGCCCGCGCCGGCGCGGCGGGGCACAACACGATTTGCGCCTCCAGCCGGCACGTTTATATTGGGAATCACGAACGTCGGTTCACGCCCGCCCGCCAATACCCGGACGGGCATTCGGGTTTTTCCAGGCCAGCAACGGAGGGATCATGGCAAGCATTCTGCTCAATCTACGCAACACGATCATCGCGGGTTTCGTGCTGACGATCCTGATGATCGTCATTGTCGTCGGCGCGACCAAGCAGGGCGCCCCCGGCGACTACGCGTGGTGGACGTTCTTGTTCCGCTGGCTGCACGTGCTGTCGGGCGTGATGTGGATCGGCCTGCTGTGGTACTTCAACTTCGTGCAGACGCCGAGCATGCCGAAGATCCCCGACGAGCAGAAGCCGGCGATCAGCAAGGTGATCGCGCCCGCCGCGCTGTTCTGGTTCCGCTGGGCGGCGATGGGGACCATCGTCACCGGCCTGATCCTCGCCGGGATGAACGGCTACCTGGTCGACGCCCTCACGCTCGGCGCCGCCAGCGGCTTCGCCGTGCCGAAGAGCATCGCCATCGGCATCGGCATGTGGCTCGGCACCATCATGTGGTTCAACGTCTGGTTCATCATCTGGCCCAACCAGCAGAAGGCGCTGGGCATGGTCCAGGTCGACGCCGACGCCAAGGCCAAGGCCGCGCGCATGGCCGGGCTCACCTCGCGCTTCAACACCATGCTGTCGATCCCGATGCTCTACGCCATGGTGTCGGCGCAGAATATCTACTGAGCAACGTATCAGACTAATGAAAAGCCCGGCCGCGAGGCCGGGCTTTTTGTTTAAGGTATGATGAGATAAAGCGGATGACGTAATCGCCCGAGATGCCCCCCACCCCAACCCTCCCCCGCAAGGGGGGAGGGGGATTTTTGCGAATCCCCCTATTCTTCTTTGGGAGGAATTTCTCCAACCGGCCGGAACGACCCAAGTTGTCTTCGCGCGAAAACTCGGCTGGACCCCGGCGCGCTTGAACGAATTCATCAAGGGCAAGCGGGGGGTCACGGCGGACGCCGCGTTGGACCTCGCCCAGGCGCTTGGTACTTCGGCGAAGCTCTGGATGAATCTGCAGGCGACCTACGACCTCGATCAGGCGATGAAGCGTCGCAAGGCTGCTTAAATCGGCGGGCTTGTTCAAGCGACCGCAATCAGCGCGGCGGCAACGGGGCGGCCTTCGGCCAGCAACACATTGAAGGTGCGGCAGGCGGCCCCGGTATCCATCCATTCGAGCGCGGGCCCGCGCGCCCGAATCGCGGCGCGCAACGCGACGGGCGCGGGCAGAAACCGCGGCCCGCAGCCGATGACCAGGATTTCGGCCGGTGCCGGCGCCTCGAACAGAGGCGCGAGCGCCGCCTCGGTCACGTCGGCGACCGCCGCGGCCCTCCAGACAAAGGTCCGTTCGGGGAACACGATCACGGAGCCCGTGTAACGCGCGCCGGCGATCACGAACCCGCCGTCGCCGTAGGCCTCGATCACCTGCCGGCCGGACGGCACGAGCGGGGTGATGTCGAGGCTCATCGGCCGAGGTCACGGCGCCTTCGGCGCCGTCTCCTTCGCGGGCGCGTCATGCGCGCCGCGATCGATGTTCATATAAAGCAGCATCGGCAGCGCGACGCAGATGGTCGAAAAGCTGCCGACGATCACGCCCCACAGCAGCGCGAAGCTGAAATCGCGGATCACCGGACCGCCGAAGGCGAACAGGGCGAGCACGGTCAGGAACACGGTGCCCGAGGTGTTGATGGTGCGCGACAGCGTCTCGTTGATGCTGCGGTCGAACAACTCGGGCAGCGGCATGGTCTTGAACTTGCGCAGGTTCTCGCGCACCCGGTCGAGGATCACCACCGTGTCGTTGATCGAATAGCCGGCGATGGTGAGCAGCGCCGCCACCGTCGACAAGTTGAATTCGAGTCCGGAGAGCGAGAACACCCCGATGGTCGAAATCACGTCGTGGAACAGCGCGGCGATGGCGGCCGCGCCCCATTTCCATTCGAACCGGAACCAGATGTAGACCAGGATGCCGCCGAGCGAGACGATCACGGCGACGATGCTCTCGCGCAGCAGTTCGGCGCCGACCTTGGGCCCCACCGTCTCGACCCGGCGGTATTCGACGCCGGGACCGAGGATGGCCTTGACCTTCTCCACCGCCGCGCTTTGCGCCTTTTCGTCGCCCTCCTGGCGGGGCAGCCGGATCAGCACCTCGTTCGGGCCGCCGAAACCCTGGATCTCGGTGCCGCCGAGGTTGAGCGAATCGACCTTGGCGCGGGTCGCCGCCACGTCGACCGGCCCCTGGAATCGCGCTTCGATCATGATGCCGCCGGTGAAATCGATGCCGTAGTTGAGCCCGCGCGTCGCCATCAGCGCCACGGTCGCCAGCATCAAAAATCCGGAAATCGCGAAAAAATAGAATCGCAGCCGGATGAACGGAAAACGGGTGTCGGGGGGAATCCAGATGATGCCGCGGAACATGATGACCGTCCCTTCCCGTCAGATCGGCAACAACTTGGGCCGCGCGAGCCGGAGCCAGCCCACCGTCATCAGCCGCGCGACCGAAATGGCCGTGAACATGGAGGTCACGATGCCGAGCGAGAGCGTCACCGCGAAACCGCGGATCGGACCCGAACCGAGGAAGTAGAGCACCGCCGCCGCGATCAGGGTGGTGAGATTGGAGTCGATGATGGTGGTCATGGCGCGCGCGTAGCCCGCGTCCATGGCCGACAACGGCGGCCGGCCGAGGCGCGTTTCCTCGCGCATGCGCTCGTAGATCAGCACGTTGGCGTCGACCGCCATGCCGACGGTCAGCACGATGCCGGCGATGCCGGGCAGCGTCAGCGTCGCCTGCAGCACCGACATGGCGCCGAGGATCAATATCAAATTGAGAACCAGGGCGATGTTGGCGACGACCCCGAACAGGCCGTAGGCCAGGATCATGAATCCCATCACCATCGCCGTGCCGATGACGGCGGCGATGCTGCCGGCCTCGATCGAATCGGCGCCGAGGCCGGGCCCGACCGTGCGCTCCTCGAGGATGGTGAGCGGCGCCGGAAGCGCGCCCGCGCGCAGCAGCAGCGCGAGGTCGCGCGCGCCCTGGATGGTGAAGCCGCCGCTGATCTGACCCGATCCACCCAAGATCGGCTCGCGAATGACCGGCGCGCTGATGACCTTGCCGTCGAGCACGATGGCGAACGGCTTGCCGACGTTCTTGCCGGTCACGTCGCCGAAGCGCTTGGCGCCGTTCGAATCGAACCGGAAACTGACAACCGCCTCGCCGGTGCGCTGATCGAAGGTCGGCTGCGAGTCGATCAGGGTGTCGCCGCTGACCATGACGCGCTTTTGGATCAAATAGTGACTCGGGCGGCCGCCGGCGCGGTCGGCCTCGGCTCCGGGCAGCAGTTGCGAGCCCGCCGGCACGCGGCCCGCGAGCGCGTCCTCGACGCTGCCGCGCTCGTCGAGCAGGTGGAAGGTCATCTTGGCGGTGCGCCCCAGCAGCCGCTTCATCCGTTCCGGATCGTCCAGGCCCGGCAGCTGCACGACGATGCGGTCCTCGCCCTGGCGCTGGATCGACGGCTCGCGCACGCCGGTTTCGTCGATGCGGCGGCGCACGATTTCGATCGACTGGTCGACGGTGGCGAGCTTGCGCTGGCGCAGCGCCTCGGGCTTCAGGGTCATGACGATGCGGCCGCCCTCGCCCGCCGTCGTCGCGAAATCGTTATCCAGCTTGCGCACCAGCTCGCGCGCCTTTTCGGCCTCGGCGGCGTTGCGCACGACGAACGAAACGCCGTCGGCGGTGGCGCCGAGGCGCTCGTACTGGATGCGCTCCTTGCGCAGCTCGCCGCGCACCGTATCGACCAGCGATTCCATGCGCTCGCGGATGACGGTCGCGAAATCGACCTCGAGCAGCAGGTGCGAGCCGCCCTGCAGGTCGAGGCCGAGGACGAACGTGTTCTTCGGCAGCCACTTGGGCAGCGCCGCGAGCGTCGCCGGCGCGAGAAAACTCGGCACCGCCGCCAGGCAGCCCAGGATCAACGTCGCCAGGATAACGATGACTTTCCAACGGGGAATATTGACCATCGCCCGCGCGCTCCCGCGGCGGCGGCCTTGGCGGCCGCCGTCCGTTCAGTTCCCTTTGCCGCCGAAAAGCTTGGCGAGGATGGAACCGCCGCCTTGTCCCGGGCCCGTTCCGCCCGCGCCGCCCGGGGGCGGGTTCTGGTTGGCGGGCTCGGGATGGGTCAGCACCGCCGCCAGCGTCTGGCGCTGGACGCGCACGCGCACCCCTTCGGCGATTTCGACCTGGAGTTCGTGGTCGTCGACGATCTTGGTCACGGTACCGAGAATGCCGCCGCCGGTCACCACCTTGTCGCCGCGGCGGACCGCCGACAGCATTTCGCGATGCTGCTTCATCTTCTTCTGCTGCGGTCGGATGAGCAGGAAATAAAAGACGACGAAGATGAGAACGAGCGGCAGCAACGCCTCGAGTCCGCCGCCGCCAATGCCGCCGCCGGCCGCCTGCGCATACGCGGGTGATATCAGCATCGAAAACTCCCTCGTTGAACGGACTGCGGACTATACCGACCGGTCCCCAGGATGCAAATGCAAAGCCGCCGCCCAGCCCCCGACCCGGAACCGGGAGGTCCTTGGAAAAGCGGGCGCTTCGCGCTACCGTCCGGGCCTGCTCCCGGGAACGAAGCCGTCCATGAGCGACATCGAACTCCTGCCGCTGCTCCGGCGCATCGCCGAAGCCCTCGAGCGCCGCGCGCCGCCCAAGCCGCGGTCCGCCGCGCTGACCGAGGCCGACGCCTTCGTCTGGCACGCCGAGGGCGAACGGCTGGAAAGCGTCGCGCGGGTCAACCGGGTCGAACTGCAGCTGCTCAGGGGAATCGACCGCCAGGCGGCGCTGCTGCTCGACAACACCCGCCGCTTCGCCCAGGGGCTGCCGGCCAACAACGCGCTCCTGTGGGGCGCGCGCGGCACCGGCAAAAGCTCGCTGATCAAGGCGGTCCACGCCCAGGTCAACGACGAGAAAAAGGGCGCGCTGGCGCTGGTCGAGATTCATCGCGAGGAAATCCCGTCGCTCCCCGCCCTGCTCGCGCGCCTGCGCGACGAGACGCGGCGCTGCATCCTCTTTTGCGACGACCTGTCGTTCGATTCGGGCGATGCGTCCTACAAGTCGCTCAAGGCCGTGCTCGAAGGCGGCATCGAGGGCCGCCCGGACAACGTGATTTTTTACGCCACCTCCAACCGCCGCCACCTGATGCCGCGCGACATGATCGAGAACGAACGCTCGACCGCCATCAACCCGGCCGAGGCGGTCGAAGAGAAAGTGTCGCTGTCCGACCGCTTCGGACTATGGCTCGGCTTCCACGTCTGCGACCAGGACACCTATCTCGCCATCGTGCGCGGGTACGCCGAGCGCTACGGCCTCGAGGCCAAGGGACTCGATCTCGATCGCGAGGCGAACGAATGGGCGGTAACGCGCGGCAGCCGCTCCGGCCGTGTCGCGTGGCAGTTCATCCAGGATCTCGCCGGCCGCCTCGGCAAGAAGCTAGGCTGAATCTTTCTTCCTTTGGGCGTAATTGAGTACGCCTTCCAGGATCGCCGCGAACGCCGCGTCCAGGCGCCGCTGCCCGTCCGCGTCGCCGGGCGCGATACCGTAGAATTCGCCGCCGAGCCGCCCGCGCGCGGCCAGATGATCGGCGGCGGCGGCCAGCACCGCCATCACCGCCTCGATGTCGACCTTGGCCGGCACCTTGTGGCGGCGGAACAGGCGGAGGGTGACGTCGCGGCGCCATTCGGCGCGCAGGGCGTCGAGCCGCGCGCCGAGGGCGTTCTTCTCGCTCATGTCCCAGGCGATGGCTTCGAGCGTGGCGGGTCGGCGCCGGAGCGCCGCGATGTAGCCCCGGATCAGGACGGCGAGCGCGGGCGCGAGACCGCTATCGGACCCCGCCTCGGGCGCGGCGGACATGGCTTCCGCGACCGTGGGCCAGAGATCGGCCTTGGCCGCGAACGCGGCGAGCAGGCCGTCGAGCCCGCCGAAATAGCGGTAGATCAGAACCTTGTCGACGCCGGACCGGGCGGCGATGGCGTTGATCCCGATGCGGCGCGAGCCGCCCGGCTCGGCCAGGATCGCGCCGACGGCGGCGAGAATCTTTTCTTCGGTACGGGCGCGATCGCGGGCCATGGTCCCTCGTGTCACCCTCGGGTGACCGTAGAGAGCCGATCCGCCGCCGTCAATCGCGCCCGGCGCGCGGATGATTTACTGGCCGAAGGCCTGGCGAATGAAGGCGATGGCGTCCGCCGTCGACTTTTCGCGCGTGGCGGACTGGAAGCCCTGGGTATAGCCCTTGCTGTTCCGCAAGCAGGCCCCCCATTCCTCCGGGTTGAAGGGCCGCTCGCCTCCCTTGTCGAAAAATCCGGGACCTCCTTGCCCGATCAGCCAAAGCGGACACTTCGACGGCGAAGCATGGTTCGGAAAGAAACGCGTCGAGGAGAAGTAGGGGTCGGTCCACGAATGCGGCGCGTCGGGATAGATAACGATCCGGACCGGCGCCGGGTGCCCCTGGGCCTTAAGGTAGTCGTAATAGGCTTGAGCCTTGGCGACGGGCCCGCAGTCGTCGGCGCCGCCGAGCTGCTCGAGGATCGGCGCGCCGGTGAAGGCGTTGGGCGCCGGGCGCACCGCCCAGAGATGGCACGGATAAACGGCGACGTGGGCGGCGAAGCGAAGATCGTCGGCGACGAAGGCCTTGCGCAAGGATTCGAACGCAAGGGCGCGGGTCAACTCGCCGCCCGCCGAGTAGCCGGTCACGGCGATGCGCCTGGCGTCGATGCGCGGATGGGCGGCGAGCGCCTTCAGCGCGCCGAACGCGTCGGCGACCAGCGAGCCCCACATTCTCGCCATGCCCCCGGTCGGTGCGTCCCGGACGCCGCGCGGCTCAAACGATTCGTAGGTCAGAGTCGCGAAACCCGCCTTGCGGTATTGGTCGGCGTGCCAGCCTTCATTGCTCTCGCGGTAGCCGCCGACGGTATGCAGCAGAACCACCGCCGGAAAGCGCTCCTTCGTCTCCGAAGGAAATTTGAGGTCGCCCTTGATCTCCATCGGCTCGCCCGCTTCGCCGCGCGCCGCCTCGCCCATGTTCTTGAGGTTGCGCGACTTGATCGTGAGCTTTTCGTCCGCCGCCGCGGAACCGACGGCGAGCATGAGCGAAAGCGCGGCGAGCGCCGCGACGATAGGCGCGATGTTCATTTAGCCCCCCTGAACGAACGTTTTGTGACGCTTGAATTTTACGCGAAAAGTCAGCTTTTCTCCAGATACGGCTGGGGATCGACGGCGCGGCGGCCCTGGCGCACCTCGAAGTGCAATTGCGGCGACGGCACGCCGCCGGTGGTGCCGACCCGCGCCACGATCTGTCCGCGCGATACCGTATCGCCGCGCTTGACCAGAATCTCGTCGGCGTGGGCGTACGCGGTAACCAGGCCGTTCGCGTGCCGGATCAGAAGCAGGTTGCCGAACCCGCGCAACTCGTTGCCGGCATAGGCGACGGTGCCGGATTCGGCGGCGCGGATGGGCGCGCCCTTGGGCGCGGCGATGTTGATGCCGTCGTTGCGCAAGCCCTTTTCCTTCGCGCCGTAACCGGAGATCACCCGCCCGCGCACCGGCCAGGCGAGGCGCCCCGATCCGCCGACGGCGGCATCGACGGTTTTGTCGGGCGCGCGCGCGGGTGACGCGGCTTGCGGCGGATCCGGCGCGGGCGACGCCGGCGATGGCGCGACGGACTCGGGCGGCGCCAAGGGTTCCACCGTCGGCGCGCGGAGGCCTTCGATCGGCGGCCGCTCCGCCGCCGGGGCGGAGCCGGGGCGCGGCGCGAGCGACGCGACGCGCGCGTTCGGGATCACCAGCTTTTCGCCGATCTTGAGCGTATACGGCGGGCGCACGCCGTTGACGCGCGCCAATTCGTAAGGATCGCCGCCGTAGCGGGCGGCGATGGTGTGGATGGTTTCGCCGGCGCGGACTTCGTGTTCGGTCCCGCTCGGGATCGTCAATCTCTGGCCGACGAGGAGCCGGTAGGGCGGCTTCAGGTTGTTGGCCTCGATGATCGCGCGCGGCGGCACCTTGTGGCGCCGGGCCAGGCCGAACACGGTTTCCCCGGCCTGGACGGTGATCGCCGGGCCGTCGGCCACGACAATGCGCGGCAGCGCCCGGGCGGCCGGCGTGGACGACGGCGCGTGTCCGGGCGGCGGCCATTCCGCCCACCCGCACCCCGCGAGCCCCGCCACGGCAATCATCACAGCCAAGCGTTTCATGGCGCCGATTATCGACAGGGATGGTTATCCATCAACTAACGGCCGGCTCGCCCACCAGCGGCACGAACTTGACCGGCCCCAGGTCCTCGGTTTCCGCGCCGCGATCGGTGCGGCGGACGCGCACCAGGTGCTGCATCGGGTCGTCCGCGCCGATCGGCACGATCATGACGCCGCCCGGGGCGAGCTGATCGACCAGCACCGGCGGCACGTCGGCCGCCGCCGCGGTGACCAGGATGCGCTGGAACGGCGCCTGCTCCCGCCAGCCGAGGCTGCCGTCCCCGGTGCGGGCGGTGACGTTGGTGAGGCGGAGCGCCGCGAGGCGCCGCTCCGCCTCGCGCCGCAATTCGCCGTGACGCTCGATGGTGTAGACCCGGCGCGCGAGCCGGGCCAGCACCGCCGTCTGGTAGCCCGAGCCGGTGCCGATTTCGAGCACCTTCATGCGGTCGGTCAATTCGAGCGCCTGGGTCATCAGGCCGACCACCAACGGCTGGCTGATGGTCTGCTCGAAGCCGATCGGCAAGGCGACGTTGTCGTAAGCCCTGGCGCGGAACGCCGGCGGGACGAAGCTCTCGCGCGGGATTTCCGCGATCGCGTCGAGCACCGCCTTGGCGGTGACGCCGCCCGCGCGCAGTTCCGCGATCAACGCCGCAGGCACCCGGGCCTTGCGCGGTTCGCCGGCCATCACATCACCCGGCGCAAGGCGGCGAGGGTCGGCCGGTGCGTCAAGTCGAGGGTCAGCGGGGTCACCGCGATCGACCCCTTCTCGACCGCGTCGAGATCGGTGCCGGGCGGAACCGGCTGATCCTCGCGCGCGCCGCCGATCCACCAATAGGGAATCCCGCGCGGATCGACCCCGCGCACCGGATCGCTGCCGCCTTCGCATTGCGCCTGCGGCACCACCGCGATGCCCTTGACCGAGGACGCCATCACGTCGGGAAAATTGACGTTGATCAGCACGTTGAGCGGCCAGCGCGCGCGCAGGACCCGCTCGATCACGCCGCGCAGCCAATGCTCGGCCGTCGCCCACTTGACCTTGTGCCGGTCGTCGCACACCTGGCTCAGCGCGATCGCCGGCAGGCCGAGCAGCGCGGCCTCCATCGCCGCGGCGATGGTGCCGGAATAGGTGATGTCGTCGGCGATATTGCCGCCGCGGTTGACGCCCGAGACGACGAGGTCGGGCGGCGTTTCGCGCATCAGCTCGCGCGCCGCCAGCAGCACGCAGTCGGTCGGCGTGCCGTTGACCGCGTAGCGCCGGGCGCCGAGACGGCGGACGCGCAACGGCCGGCGCAGCGTGAGCGAATGGGCGACCGCGCTCTGCTCGCTTTCCGGCGCGACCACCCACACCTCGCGCGCGCAGCCGGCGAGCACCTTGGCCAGCATGCGGATGCCCGGCGAATGGACGCCGTCGTCGTTGGTGACCAGCACGCGCGCCTTGGCGAGCGGGAGCGGCGCGTGGCGGCGGGAATGGACCGGAACGTGCCGCGCTTTTCCGGGACTGGGCCGCGCGCGCGCCATGTCAACGCTTCGCCGCGGCGATGACGTCGAACCCGCCCATATAGGGGCGCAACGCCTCGGGCACCCGCACGCCGCCGTCTTCTTGCTGATAATTCTCCAGCACCGCCACCAGCGCGCGCCCGACCGCGATGCCGGAGCCGTTGAGGGTATGGACGAAGCGGGTGCCCTTTTCGCCGGCCGACTTGAACCGGGCCTTCATCCGCCGCGCCTGGAAATCGCCGCAGTTGGAGCAACTCGAAATTTCCCGGTAACGCCCCTGGCCGGGCAACCACACTTCGATGTCGTAGGTCTTGCGCGCGGCAAAGCCCATGTCGCCGGTGCACAGCACGATGGTGCGGAACGGCAGGTTGAGGCGCTTGAGGATTTCCTCGGCGCAGCCGGTCATGCGCTCGTGCTCGGCCTCGGAATGGTCGGGATGCGCGATCGACACCAGCTCGACCTTGGTGAACTGGTGCTGGCGCAGCATGCCGCGCGTGTCCTTGCCCGCCGCGCCGGCCTCGGAACGGAAACACCAGGTCATCGCCGTCATGCGCATGGGCAACTGCGCCTCGTCGAGGATTTCGCCCGCGACCAGGTTGGTGAGCGGCACCTCGGCGGTCGGGATCAGCCACATCCCGTTTTCGGTGCGGAACAAGTCGGTGCCGAACTTGGGCAGGTTGCCGGTGCCGAACGCCGCCGCGTCGTTGACCAGCGCCGGAGGGTTGACCTCGGTGTAGCCGAATTCGGACGTGTGCACGTCGAGCATGAAGGCGGCGAGCGCGCGTTCGAGCCGCGCCAGCGCGCCCTTCAGCACGACGAAGCGCGAGCCGGAGATTTTCGCCGCGCGCTCGAAATCCATCAGTCCGAGGCCCTCGCCGATGTCGAAGTGCTCGCGCGGCTTGAACGGGAACTTGGTCGGCTGGCCGAAGCGCCGGACTTCCTGGTTGTAGTCGGCGTTGCCGCCGTCAGGAACGTCGGCGGCGGGCACGTTGGGCATCAGCGCGAGCCGGGCGTCGAGATCGGCCTGCAGGCGCTCGGCCTCGGCCTGAAGCCCGGCCTCGGTTTCCTTGTCGTGGGCGACCTCGTCGAGCAGGTCGTCGGCGTTCTCGCCGCGCGCCTTGCGGGCGCCGATCTCCTTGGCGAGCCGGTTGCGCTTGGCCTGGGTCTCCTGGGCGCGGGTCAGCGCCTTGCGCCGCGTTTCGTCCAGCGCGATCAGCTCCGCCGATTGGGGGGGCAAACCGCGCCGCTTGAGGGCGGCGTCGAAGGCACCGGGATTTTCGCGAATCCACTTGATGTCGAACATGGCGAAACCTTATAGGCCGTGGCGCCCGGTTTCGTCCATGCGGACCAAACCGCAAGTCCGCTCAGGGCGTCCGAGCGAGATCCTTGGACGCCGATTCCCCGCCTGCGCCGCCCGATTCGCCCTCGGCATCGGTTTCGTCCTCGTCTTCCTCGTCGCCGCCGCGCGCGCGTTCCATCAATCGCACCGACAGGATCGAGATTTCGTAAAGCAGCATGATCGGCACCGCGAGGCCGATCTGGCTGATCGGATCGGGCGGGGTCAGGATCGCGGCGGCGACGAACGCCAGCACGATGGCGTAGCGGCGCTTTTCGCGCAGCCCCTTGGAGCCGATCATGCCGAAACGGGCCATGAGGGTGAGCAGCACCGGCAATTCGAAGCTGAGGCCGAAGGCGAAGATCAGCTGCATCACCAGCGACAGGTATTCGTTGACCTTGGCTTCGAGTTGGATCGGCAGGTGGCCGTTGGCGGCCGGGGCCTCGAAGCTGAGGAAGAACGTCCAGGCCATCGGGAACACGAAGTAATAGGCAAGCGCCGCGCCGAGGAGGAACAGCACCGGCGTCGCGACCAGGAACGGCAGCAGGACCCGCTTTTCGTTCTTGTAAAGTCCGGGAGCGATGAACAGCCACATCTGGCCGGCGACGTAGGGAAACGACACGCAGAAGGCGGCGAAGAACGCGACCTTGAGGTAGGTGAAGAACGCCTCGTGCAGCGCGGTGTAGATCAGGCGCCGGTTGAGGTTGAGCTTGTCGAAGACGTCGGCGAGCGGCTGGACCAGGAAATCGTAGATATCGGCGGCGAAGTAGTAGGAGGCGAAGAACGCGACCACGAAGGCGACGGACGAACGCAGAAGCCGCTGCCGAAGCTCGATCAGGTGATCGAGCAAGGGCATCTTCTTGTCGTCGGCGGCTTCGGTCTCGACCGGCTCGGCCACGGCGCCCTACCCCGTTCCGGTCGGCTTGGCGGCGGGCAAATCATTTTGCCGCGAGGATTCGCTCGCGGCGGGCGTCGGGGGCGGCTCGGCCGGTACGGCGGACGAGGATGCGGCGGGCGCGGCGGGTGTGGTCGAACCCGCCGAGGATTCATGGGTCAGCGCGCGCGCGGACGCATCGAGCGATTTCTCGATCCCGCTCAGATCAAGGTCCTTGGCCAACTCGCCGGTCGGATCGACCACTTTGGCGATTTCGGATTTGGCGTCGGTCGACTCCAGGCTTTGGATTTGCTTGCGGACGTCCTGCAGGTCCGCCTCGCGCACCACTTCGTCGATGCCTTGCTGGAATTCGCGGGCGAGCGCGCGCGCCTTGGCCGCCCAACGGCTGACGGCGCGAATGGCGGCCGGCATGTCCTTCGGCCCGATTACCAGCAGGGCGACGACGCCGATGACCAGAAGTTCCTGCCAGCCGATGTCGAACATCGCAAATCGGCGCCTACAATGGCGTCAGGTCAATGACGTCGGTCGGGGCGTCAGGTGGGGCGCGTGTTCCCCGACGTGGACGGCGCGGCGCCGGTGCCCGTCTGCGCCGGTTGCTGCGGCGGGGTCGTGGTTGTCGTCGTGCCCGGTTGGGCCTGGACGTCGATCGTCTTTTTCGCTTCGGTCCCTTCGGCGGTGGCCTCGCCTTCCTCGCCCTCCTTGAGATTCTTCTTGAAGGACTTCAGGCCGCGGCCGAAGTCGCCCATGAGCTTGGAGATCTTGCCGCCGCCGCCGAACAGGATCAGCACGACCGCGAGAACGATCAGCCAATGCCAAATGCTGAAGGTACCCATGAAACCACCCGCCAACTCATTGTAAACCCAGGATAAGCCGCCCGGACGCCGGGCGGCACCGTCGATAATGGCAGAAAGGAAGGGGTGCCGCAACGCGCCCGCGCGGAACGCGGTTATGACTTAGATCGCTCGGAAACCCCGTGGGCGCAAGCGCTCGGCGTTATTCTTTCCCGGCCGCGCCGTCCTCGGGGTCGAGCGGTTCGGGCGTTTCGTCCTCGGCCGGGGCGGGCTCGGTATCGACCAGTTCGTCCTCGTGCGCGAGTTCGCCGCGCGCGCGATAGGCATTGAGCGCCGGGCGCGCATCGAGCAGCCCCGCCGCCGCCAGTTCTTCCATGCCGGGCAGGTCCTTGGTGCTTTCGAGCCCGAAGTGGTCGAGAAACGCGTCGGTCGTCAACCACGTCACCGGACGGCCCGGCACCTCGCGCCGGGGGCCCGGCTTGATCCAGCCGCGCTCGAACAGCCAGTCGAGCGTGCCCTTGGAAATCTGCACGCCGCGAATTTCCTCGATCTCGGCGCGCGTCACCGGCTGGTGGTAGGCGACGATGGCGAGCGTTTCGACCGCCGCGCGCGAGGGCTTGCGCGAAACCTCGACCTCGACCTTGAGGCGCGCGCCGAGATCGGGCGCCGTGCGGAACGCCCATGCCTTGCCCACCGGCACCAGATGAACGCCGCGGCCGGCGTAATGCTCCCGCAATTCCTCGAGGATCGTTTTCAGCTTCACCCCTTCGGGCAGATAGCGCGCGAGCGCGCGCTCGCCGACCGGATCGGCGGACGCGAACAGAAGCGCCTCGATCACGCGCGCGTGGTCGAGGGTCGCGGCCGAATCCGGGCTCGCGGATTCCGGCGGCGCCTCGGTTGTCGGGTTGGGGCGCGAATCGTCGGACGTATCCGGCGCGACAGTCATATCGTGGCCGTCGTCGGGAATAGTCATGATCGGGGCGTCTCCGTCGAATCGTCGGGCGAGGCGTCGGGCGATCCGTTCGGCGGCGAGGGATCGGCCGTGCGCATGAAAATCGGACCGTAGGCGGAATCCTGGCGGATGCGGATCAATCCTTGGCGCGCGAGTTCGAGGCTCGCGGTGAACGTGGACGACACCGCCGAGCGCCACACCAGCGCGCCGCGGACGTTGCGCGGCAGATACCGCCACAGCACTTCCCAATCGGGCACGTGGCCGACGACGCCGCGCAGGCGTTCGAGCGCGTCCTCGACCGTGAAAATCTCGAACGCCTCGATGTGCAGCACGCCCTTGCCGCCGGTGCGGCGCGCGTCGCCGTAGGCCTTGAGCATTTCGTACAGCGAGAGGTCGATCACCGTGCGCAAGAACGGCGCGATCGGTTCCGGCGCGCCGCGCGCGTAGAACCCGTGGCCGAGCCGGGGCCGCGCCATCAGGCGGGCGCCGGCCTCGCGCATGGCCTCGAGCCGGCGCAACTGGAAGGCGAGCGCGGCGGCCATTTCCTCGCCGCTCGGCTCCTCGCCGCTTGCTTCCTTCGGCAGCAGCAGCTTGGATTTCAAGTAGGCGAGCCACGCCGCCATCACCAGATAGTCGGCGGCCAGTTCGAGGTCGCGCCGACGCGCCTCGGCGACGAAGGCCAGGTACTGGTCGGCGAGCGCCAGGATCGAAATCTGGGCGAGATCGACCTTCTGCTCGCGCGCCAGCATGAGCAGGAGGTCGATCGGACCCTCGAAGCCTTCGAGCGAGACGACGAACGCCCCCTCGCCGCTCGGCGCCTCGACCCGTGGCGCGTCCTCGAAGTCGGAAACCTGCATGAATCCCCGTTCCTCGGCGTTCGTCAGCGCACGCCGGCGAGCGCGAACGCGATTTCCACAAGATACCCCGCGGGCGCGCCCACCAGCCACCAGAATAGATTGAGGTCGATCCCGATCGCGCGGCCGAGCCACGGCAGCAGAAAAAGAGCGCCTAGAATCAGGAGAATACCGTGGCGCTCCAGGCGCGCCAGCGCGCGCGCGGGCTCGGGCGGCAGCACGCCGACCGCGATCCGCCCGCCATCAAGCGGTGGAATCGGGAGCAGGTTGAACAGCATCAGCACCGCGTTGATCCAGGCCGAATTGACCAGGTTGTGGGCGGCCCATTCCGCTCCCGCTCCCCACCCCGCCGGCGGAATCGCCGTCAGCGCTTTGAGCCCGACGGCGGACGCCGCCAGCAGCAGCAGGTTAGCGAGCGGCCCGGCCGCCGCCACCAGCACCATGTCCCGGCGCGGCCGGTGCAGGCGGGCGAAGTTCACCGGCACCGGCTTGGCGTAGCCGAACATCAACCGCCCGCCCGAAGCGAACAGCAGCAGCGCGGGCAGGATCACGGTGCCGAACGCATCGACGTGGCGGAGCGGATTGAAGCTGACCCGCCCGAGCCGCAGCGCCGTGTCGTCGCCGAGCCGCCAGGCGACAAAGCCGTGCGCGGCCTCGTGCAGGGTGATGGCGAACAGCACCGGCAGCGCCCACACCGATACCTGGAAGGCGATCCGGCCGAGATCGAAGGCGGGAAGATCGAACATTATTACGATTTATATCCCATCTCGTCCGCCGCAAGTCCGAAAAAGAGCTTTGCGGCGGCACCCGCCCCGTGCATGGAATCGGGCATGGGCGAAACGGGCGGGAAAAAATTTTCGGGTACGATTGTCGTCACCGGAGCCAGCCGGGGCATCGGCGCGGCCGTCGCCCGGCTCGCCGCCGCGCGCGGTTACGCGGTCGCGGTCAACTACACGAAGGACGCCAGCGGCGCCGACGCGGTCGTCGCCGCTATCGCCCGCGCCGGCGGCCGGGCACGCGCGGTCTGCGCCAATGTGACGGTCGAGGCGGACGTCGCCCGCCTGTTCGACGAAGCCCAGCGCCTGGGTCCGCTTGCGGCGCTCGTCAACAATGCCGGGATCGCGGGCACCCTCGGCCGGCTGGAGGACGCGCCGGTCGCGGAAATCCGGGCGGTGTTCGAGGTCAATGCCCTCGGCGCGTTTCTCTGCGCGCGCGAAGCGGTGCGGCGCCTCTCCACCCGCCGGGGCGGCGCGGGCGGCGCCATCGTCAACGTCTCCTCGCGCGCGGCGGAACTGGGCGGCGCGGGCGAATGGATTCATTACGCCGCGTCCAAGGGCGCGCTCGATACCCTGACCGTCGGCCTCGCGCGCGAGGTCGCGGCCGACGGCATCCGCGTCAACACGGTGGCGCCGGGCCTGATCGCGACCGGACTGCACGCCGCTTCCGGCGCGCCCGACCGGCTCGAACGGATGGCGCCCGCGATCCCGATGAAACGCGCGGGCACGCCCGAGGAAGTGGCCGAGGCCGTGCTGTGGCTGCTGTCGCCCGCGGCGTCCTACGTCACCGGCGCGATCCTGCCGGTTTCGGGCGGGCGCTAAGAGATCAACGCGCCGAGGCGCGCGCGCCCCTCGGCGGCGTCGAAGGGCGCGAGGCTCTTGCGGCGCAACGCTTCGGCGCGCGCAAGGCGATTCTGCGCCGCGTTGTTGAGCGAACCGACGCCGCCCATGACCACCTTCATTTCCGCCAGATCGCCCGAGCAATGAAGGACCACGTCGCAGCCCGCCGCCAGGCACGCCGCGGCGCGGGTTCCGAAATCGCCTTCCAGCGCGCTCATGCCGAGGTCGTCGGACACCAGCACGCCGCGGAAACCGATCCGTTGGCGGATGGTCCGTTCGACCACGGCGGGCGATTGGGTCGCCGGGCGCGCGGGATCGAGCGCGGCATACAGCACGTGCGCGGTCATCGCCCACGGCGCGTCCTTGAGCGCCGCGAACGGGACGAAATCGCTCGCCTCCAGCTCGGCCATCGAGGCGTCCACTTTCGGCAGTTCCTTGTGACTGTCGGCGAAGGCGCGGCCGTGGCCGGGAATGTGCTTGACCACCGGGGTCACGCCGCCCGCGAGCAATCCTTCCATCGCCGCGCGCCCGAGCGCGGCGACCGCCTGCGGGGCGCGCGCGAACGCGCGGTCGCCGATCACGTCGTGGGCGCCTTCCACCGGCACGTCGAGCACCGGCGCGCAATCGACCGTGATGCCGAGCGCGGCGAGGTCGTCCGCGATCAGGCGGTGATTCAAACGCACCGCTTCGAGCCCCTTGGCCGCGTCGCGCGCGTGGAGCGCGCCGAAGCGGGCGGCGGGCGGTGCGACACGCCAATGGGGCGCCGCCAGCCGTTGCACCCGGCCGCCTTCCTGGTCGATCAGCACCGGCGCGTCGGCGCGGCCGACGCACTCGCGCAACGCCGCCACCAGCGCGCGCACCTGGGCGGGATCGGCGATGTTGCGCGCGAACAGGATGAAGCCGAGCGGATCGGCGTCGCGGAAAAATTTCTTTTCGTCCGGCGTCACGCCGTGGCCGGAGCTTCCGAAAATGACGGCGCGGGGTGCCGGCACGGCTCTATCCTTCCGCCTTGACCACCCGGCAGCCGACCTTGCGCTTGGCGAGGTCGGCGCAGCGGTTCTTGGCCTGGGCTTCGTCGGCGAACGGCCCCGCGCGCAACCGCCAGAACACGCCCTTGTCGCCGAGGTCGGCCTTGATCACGAACAGCTTGAGGCCCTGCAGCGCGTCCGAGTGCTGGCGCTGGAGCCGCGCCCACTCGGCGGCGGCGCGGTCTTCCTCGCGCACCGCCGCGATCTGAATGAGATAACCGGACGCGGGCGGTATGTTGGCGGCAACACGGGACGGCGGCGGCGCGGCGGGAGCGGCCGCAGGCGACGGTGTGGTGGGAAGCGCGGGTGCGGGAGCGGCGCTTTCCGTCGGAGCTTGCGGCGCGGTTTCCTCGGCGGTCGGCGGCGAATCTTCGGGCTCCGGCTCGCGCAACGCTTGCGTCGGTTCGCGTGACGGCGCGGTCGTCGGTGCGAGCATGATCGACGGCGGCGCCGGCGGGCGGGCGGCCCGGACCTGGGCTTCGGTCGGCACGCGCGGCAGGCGTTCCGTCACCTGCGGCGCCGGCCCCGCGTCCCTGGGCGGCGCGATCGGCTTTTCGGCCGGCGGCAACAGGCGCTCGACGCGCGTTTCGCCTTCCTTCCCTTGCAGGCGCTCGTAGACCAGCTTGTCGCGGTCGGGCACCTCCATGCCGCCGGGATCGCGCGGGCGCGATTTGAACGGCGTGGTGTCGGCGCGCACGATCGGCACGCCGTCGTTGCTGCTCTTGGCGAACATCGCGGTTACCCGCTTGCCGTGCAGCAGCCAGCCCCAGGCGCCTCCGGCGACCAGAACCACGGCGAGAACCAACAGCAGCAGAAACCGGCCCCATCGTCGGGGGCGGCGCGGCTCGCTTTCGTCCATCCGATCGTCGTAGTCCGCGGGGCGCTCCGCCCTCATCAACGCATTTCCTCCACCGGCGCGACGCCGAGCACGTCGAGGCCCGAGGCGACGACAAAGCCCACCGCCTGCACCAGCGCGAGCCGCGCCAGCGTCTGCTCCGGCGCGTCCGGCCTGATGAAGCGCAGCGAGGCGTCGTCCTTGCCCCGGTTCCACAGGTTGTGGAACTCGGCCGCCAAATCATAAAGGAAATAAGCGATGCGATGCGGCTCGTGCGCCTCGGCCGCGCTTTCGACCGCGCGCGGCCAGCCCGCCATGCGCCGCATCAGCGCGATTTCGCCCGAATCGGCGAGGCGCGCGAAATCGGCGCGCGCGAGCGATTCGGGAACGACCGCGTCCGCCCCCAACGCCTCGGCGGCATGGCGCAGCACCGAACGGACGCGGGCGTGCGCGTACTGGACGTAGAACACCGGATTGTCCTTGGTCTGTTCCAGCACGCGGGCGAAGTCGAAATCGAGATGGGCGTCGTTCTTGCGCGTCAACATAATGAAGCGGAACACGTCCTTGCCGGCGCGTTCCACCACCTCGCGCAGCGTGACGAAGGTACCGGCGCGCTTCGACATCTTTATCGGCTCGCCCGCGTCCATCAGATTGACCATCTGGCAGAGCTTGACGTCGAGCGCGCCCTCGCCCCCGGTCAGCGCCTTGACCGAGGCCTGCACGCGCTTGACGTAGCCGCCGTGGTCCGCGCCCCACACGTCGATCATGGTGCGGAAGCCGCGCCGGTGCTTGTCGAGGTGATAGGCGACGTCGGTCGCGAAGTAGGTCCACGAGCCGTCGGACTTCCTGAGCGGGCGATCGACGTCGTCGCCGAATTGCGTGGAGCGGAAGAGCGTCTGCGGCCGGGGCTCCCAATCTTCCGGCAGCTTGCCCTTGGGCGGTTCCAGGACGCCGGTATAGATCAGGCCGCGCTGGTCGAGAAAGCGGAGCGCTTCGTCGACGCCGCCTTGGCTGATCAACTCGCGCTCCGAGCGGAACACGTCGAAGGCGACGCCGAGCAGGGCGAGATCGGCGCGGATCAGGTCCATCATCGCCGCCACCGCAAACGCGCGGCAGGGTTCCAGCCATTCGGATTCGGGCACGCCCAGCCACCGCCGGCCGTCCCGTTCGGCCAAGGCGCGCGCGGGTTCGATCAGATAGTCGCCGGGGTAGAGCCCTTCCGGCATCGGGCCGGGATCGTCGCCGAGGGTCTCGCGATAGCGCCAGTGGAGCGAGCGGGCCAACGCCTCGACCTGGGCGCCGGCGTCGTTGATCCAGTATTCGCGCGTCACCTTGTAGCCCGCCTTGGCCAGCAGGCGCGCGAGCGCGTCGCCGACCACCGCGCCGCGCCCGTGGCCGACGTGCATCGGCCCGGTCGGGTTGGCGGAGACGAATTCGACCAGCACCGGCTCGCCGCCGCCGGCGAAGGAATCGCCGTACGATCGCCCGGCGCGCAGGATTTCGCCGAGACGCGCGCGCCAGAAATCGTCGGAAAGGCGCAGATTGACGAAGCCGGGCCCGGCGATTTCGACCGCGGCGACGCCCGCGCGGCCGCGCAGGCCGTCGGCCAACATGTCGGCGATGGCGCGCGGCTTGAGGCCGGCATCCTTGGCCAGCAGCAGCGCCGCGTTGGTGGCGACGTCGCCGTGCGCGGCCTCGCGCGGCGGCTCGACCGCGACGCGGCGTTCGCGCGCCGTCTCGGGCAGGCGGCCGTCGGCGACCAGGCGGGCGAGAACGTCGGCGATCTCGCCTTCGAAATGGCGGAACAGGTTCATAACGCCCCCCCACCCCAACCCTCCCCCGCGAGGGGGGAGGGAGATTCTTTAAAAAGCCTCCCCTCCCCTTGCGGGAGGGGGTAGGGGGAGGGGGCGCTTTTACGCAATCTCATGACGAGCGCGCTTGCACGTCGAACAGCCGGCGGTGCTCGTCGAGGGCGTAGCGGTCGGTCATGCCGGCGATGTAATCGGCGACCAGCTCGGCGGTGGCGCGGCTGCCGGCGGGCCCCGCGCGGCGACGCCAATCGGTCGGCAGGCATTCGGGTTCGGCGAGGAACAGGTCGAACAGGTCGCGCACCACGCGGCGGGCCTTGCTGGTCATGCGGTTGAGCTTGTAGTGGCGGTACATGTTGACGAACAGAAATTCCTTCAGGCCTTTCAGGCGGGCCTGCATCGGCGGCGAAAACGCGGCGATGGGCGCGGAAAGTCGGCGCACGTCCTCGGCCGAACGGGGCGCGGCCTTGGCCAGGCGACGGCGGGTTTCGGCGAGCAGGTCGGCGACCATGGCGCCGATCAGCTCGCGCACCGCCTCGTGGATCAGGCGCGCGCGCCAAGAATTGTCGGCGAGGCGCGGATGCTTTTTGCGGACGCGCGCGAAGATCGGCCCGATCAGCGGCACCGCGCGCAAATCCTCGACGGCGAACAGGCCGGCGCGCAGCCCGTCCTCGATGTCGTGATTGTTGTAGGCGATGTCGTCGGCGATGGCGGCGATCTGCGCCTCGGGCCCGGCGAAGGTGTCGAGTTCGAGGTCGTGGCGCTTGACGTATTCGGCGATGGCGCGCGGCAGCGGTTTCTTTTTCGCGTGCCGCCCCCGCAGCGGCCCGTTGTGCTTGACCACGCCCTCGAGGGTTTCCCAGGTGAGATTGAGGCCGTCGAAGGCGGGATAGCGTTCCTCCAACCGCGTCACCACCCGCAGCGACTGGGCGTTGTGGTCGAATCCGCCGAAGGGTTTCATGGCGTCGCGGAGCGCGTCCTCGCCCGCGTGGCCGAACGGCGGATGGCCGAGATCGTGGGCGAGCGCCAGGGCCTCGGTCAGGTCCTCGTTGAGGCCCAGGTTGCGCGCGAGCGAGCGCGCGATCTGCGCCACCTCCAGGCTGTGGGTCAGGCGCGTGCGGAAAAAATCGCCCTCGTGATTGACGAAGACCTGGGTCTTGTATTGCAGGCGGCGGAACGCGCCGGAATGGACGATGCGGTCACGGTCGCGCTGGAAGCAATCGCGGGTACGGCTTTCGGGTTCGCGATGTAGCCGGCCGCGGCTCGCGGCCGGAACCGTGGCGTAAGGGACGAGGGTCATGGAGCGGAAGCTACTCTTGGGAACGTATGCGGGCAACGCCGCACTTGGCCGGGCGAACGGGCCGTGTTAGAGCCAATTCCGTCCCCCGGCCGTCGGGGACTTTTCGCCCGGAAGGAGCCCGCGCGATGCGATTCTGGTGGCAACACCAAGGCCCGCCCGACCCGGCGCGCACCGTCAAGGCCGGCGTCGGCATGGCGATCGGCATCGCTTTGGCCGCCGGGCTCGCCGAGTGGACGGCGCTGCCGCTGCTGATCACGTCGTTCGGCTCGACCAGCGTCATGCTGTTCCTGATGCCGGAACTGTCCTACTCGCAACCCATGAACATCGTCGGCGGTCACGTGGTCGCGGCCGCGGTCGGACTCGCCGCCGACGCCTGGCTGCCGTCGGAAGCCTGGTGGGCCTACGGGCTCGCGGTCGGCGCCAGCCTGATCGCCATGGCCGCCGTTCGCGTGATGCATCCGCCGGCGGGCGCCAATCCGCTCATCGTCATGTTCGCCCATCCGGATTTCGATTTTCTCCTGGTTCCGGTGCTGGCGGGAACGGTCCTGCTGGTCGCGCTCGCCGTCGTCGTCCACCGCCTGCCGCCGAAGGCGATCGCCTATCCGACCCCGGACGCCGATGCTCCGCCGCGACCGTGACGAGGTCCTCATGCTCTCGATTTCTCGCCTCTCGCTCGAAGACGCCAAAATCCTGATCGCGGGCGCTTCCGCGCACGCGCGGCGCATCAAAGTACCCATGTGCATCGCCGTCACCGACGAATCGGGCAACCTGATCGCGTTCGCGCGCATGGACGGATCGAAGGTCCTTTCGGTTCAACTCGCCCAGGACAAGGCGTTCACCGCCGCCATCTCGCGCCGGCCGACCCACGATTACAACGCGCGCGCGGTGCCCGGAAACCTCGCCTTCGGCATCCAGAGCGCCCACGGCGGACGCTTCACCACCGTCGGCGGCGGCGTGCCGGTGGAAGTGCGCGCGGGCGAATCCCCGCGCGCGGGATCAAACACTACGCCCCTATCGGGGCGCGGCGGCGCGGTGGTGGGCGGGATCGGTTGCAGTTCCGGCACCCCCGAGCAGGACCGGGAGTGCGCCGAAGCGGGCGTTTCCGCCTTTCTCAAGGCCCTGAAAAAGCCAGGAAAGAAAAAGGGTTAAGAGGGTCGCGGATTGACAGGCCGGCCGGCGTGGATAAATAAGAAGCCATGCCCGACACGCCCGTTCCCGAGTCCAGCCTTGCCATCAGCGAAAACGCCGCCAGGCGCATTCGCGCCATCGCCGCGGCCGAAGGCGACGCCGACCTGATGCTGCGGGTCACGGTGTCGGGCGGCGGCTGCTCCGGTTTCCAATACGGCTTCAAGCTCGACGCGACCCGCGGCGCGGATGATCGCGTGTTCGAGCAGAACGGCGTAAAGGTGGTGGTCGACGAAACCTCCCTCGACTTGGTCAAGGGCGCGACCCTCGATTTCGTCGAGGACCTGGTCGGCTCCTATTTCAAGATGAGCAATCCGAACGCGGTTTCGACCTGCGGCTGCGGCTCGTCGTTTTCGCCGGTCTAAAGCCAACCCCGTCGCGATCTCAACGAACCGTCCGCTCGGGCGGGAAACGGACGGCGACGATCGTGCCCCGGCCCGGCGCGCTGTCGATTTCCAGACGGCCCCCGTGCAGATCGACGAAGGATTTCGCCAGCGACAACCCGAGCCCCGAGGCCTCCGACGTGCGGAGAAAAGGGGTCGTGATCCGTCCGAATGGTTGCTGGGCTTTCTCGATGCTCGCGGCGTCCATGCCCACGCCCGTATCCCGCACCGAAAAAAAGTATCCGCCCTCCGCGTCGAGATTCGCCGTCAGCCGGACCCGACCCCCCGTCGGGCTGAATTTGATCGCGTTGGACAGCAAATTGACGAGAATTTGCGCGAGCCGCTTCTTGTCGGCGTTCAACTGGGGCAACGCGGGCGCGAGTTCGATTTCCACCGTGACCGCCTTCTCCTCGGCCTCGCTGGCCAATCTTTGAACGCATTCCGGCACGAGCGCGGCGGCATCGACCGGCGCGACATCCAGGCGTATCGTCCCCGCGTCGATCGCGGCAATATCGAGGATGTCGTCGATCATCGCCAACAGGCCTTGCCCCGACTTCAGGATCCCGGCGACGTACTCCTGGCTCTTGTCGTCGGCCGCCGCCTTGTCCGACCTTCGGAGAATTATCTGGGAAAATCCGATGATCGCGTTGAGCGGGGTGCGGAGATGGTGGCTGACGGTGGCGAGAAATTCCGACTTGGCGCGATTGGCGGCGTCGGCCTGGTCGCGGGCCACGCGCAATTTGGCCTCCCGCTCGTCCAGTTCCCGATATTGCGCGGCGATAACCCTGCTGGAATGGCGGACGAGGAAAATCAAAATTCCGTAGAGAAGTCCCAAGCCTACCGCCAATACCGAACCGACCCACGCCGTTGAGATTTCGATTTGCCGAACGCCCGCGTTGACTTCGGTATAAATCTCGAACACGCCCTCGAGCGCGCGCCCCGCCCCTTCGATCGGGACATAGGTCTCGACCAAATGCACCGAGGCTTTTTCTCCCGAGAATGCGCTGAAGGTATTGCGGAAACTGAGTTTGCTCGCCGGCAGACGCCGATCGACCGCCATCCGGAATCCGGCGTTGTCCGCGCGACTTTCCCCGATTTGCGCGAGTTCGGAGGAGTAAACCGTGAGCCCGGAGAGATGATAAATCTTCACCTTGTGAACCGGCAGACCGCGAGCGAACGACGCGACGTTCGTGTCTATTTTTTTCACCGTGGCGCTATCGCGCAATTCGGCGGGCCCGAGTCTGTCGGCGGTCATGACATAGGGTCCGAATTCGGCCCAAATCCCGTTCGCCAGAGCCCGCGCCAGCGCGACGTTTTGCGATTCCTGGACTCGGACCAAGGTTTTGAATTCGTGGTCCCGAAACAGGACGAAAAGGCCGACTCCGACCGCCAAAAAAGCGAGCGCGGCGGCAACAGCGAAAAACCGCAGCAGGTGAAACTTCATGGCCGGAGTTCACAAGGTCGTTTTCGGCGATAGTGTGACACACGCTGCCCGCCTTCACCATTGGCGGTTTTCCCATTCCCGGAAGACGCAAGCCGCTTTGGTGGATTGGCGTTCGGATTGATCGCAATCAAGCGCGAACGGGTTTTCAGCCTCCGGACTGGCTGTTAGGATGAGCGGCGACGCCAAACCGCGATCGGTTCGCGCGCGGATGCTTTCCCTCATGGTTAAGATCGCCTCCTGGAACGTCAATTCGGTTCGCGCGCGCCTTCCCAACGTGCTGGCGTGGACGCGCGACGCGGCGCCCGACGTGCTGCTGCTGCAGGAATTGAAGTGCGAGGCCGACGCCTTCCCCGCCCTCGAATTCGAGGAACTCGGCTACAACCTCGCCGTGGTCGGGCAGAAGACCTACAACGGGGTCGCGATCCTCTCCAAATCGGCGATCGAGGTCGATCATCGCAAGCTTCCGGGCGGAGACGGCGACGACCAGGCCCGTTATGTCGAGGGGTTCACCTCGGGCGTGCGGGTCGCCTCCATTTATCTTCCCAACGGCAATCCCATCAACGAAGCCGGCAAGCGCACGGACAAGTTCGCCTACAAGCTCGCCTGGCTGGAGCGGCTTTACCGTCACGCGCGCGAGCTGCTCGCGACCGAGGACGCGTTCGTCTTGGGCGGCGATTTCAACGTCATCCCCGAACCGATCGACGTGCACGACCCGGAAGGCTGGGACAAGGACGCGCTCTACCACGTCGATTCGCGGGCCGCGTTCCGCAAGATCATGTTCCTCGGCCTCACCGACGCCTTCCGCGCCCGGCACGGCAACGCGCAGCGCTACACGTGGTGGGATTACCGCAGCGGCGCCTGGGCCAAGGACCAGGGCGCCCGCATCGACCACCTGCTGCTCTCGCCCCAGGCCGCCGACCGGCTGGCTGCCTGCGACATCGACCGGCGCCCGCGCGGGCTCGACAAGGCCTCCGACCACACGCCGATCTGGTGCGAACTCGGCGGCGCTTAAGGACCGGCCCGGGGTTGCGTGAAGTCGCGGAATTTCATAAATTCTTACTTGTAAGAAATTCATTCAATGAGCGCTCCCATGCACGTCGCCAGGATCACGTCCAAGGGCCAGTTGACCGTCCCGAAGAAGGTCCGCGAGGCCGTCCGCCTGAAGACCGGCGACGTGGTCGCCTTCGAGGTCGAGGACGACCGCGTGCTCATGCGCAAGCTCGCGCCGGGCCGTGACGAATACCTGAAGGCGGTCGGACACACTCTGACCGAATGGACGAGCCCCGAGGACGAGGCGGCTTGGCGTGACCTTTGATCCCTTCGACGTGGTGGCGGTGCCGTTCCCGTTCACCGACAAAGCCGCCGCCAAGCGCCGCCCCGCCCTGGTGGTCTCCGCCAAGGCGTTCAACGCCCGCCACGACCAGCTCGTTCTCGCCATGATCACCACGGCGCAACGCAGCGATTGGCCGAGCGACGTCGTCATCGCGGACTGGGCCCGAGCCGGGCTATCGGTTCCGTGCCGGGTACGCCTCAAGCTGTTCACACTCGACGCGACGCTGGTCGCCAAACGTATCGGCGCGCTCGCGAAAAAAGACCGCGACGCCGTGCGCCAGGCGCTGACGCGCGCGCTCGCCGTCGCCTGAGCTTCCGCGGGGTTGCGCCCCCTTCCCCGCCCTTCTAGAGTGCCGCCGGTTCCGCTTTTCGGGGAAAAACGTCATGGCCAAGAAAAAAACCACGTCCGGCGCCGCCGGAAAAATCGACAAGGTCGCGCGCAAGCTGCCGAGCCGGCACACCAGCGTCGGCCCGGCGAGCGCGCCGCACCGCTCCTATTACTACGCCATGGGCATGACCGAGGACGAAATGCGCCAGCCCTTCGTCGGCGTGGTCACCACCTGGAACGAGGCCGCGCCGTGCAACACCGCGCTCATGCGCCAGGCCCAGGCGGCGAAGAAGGGCGTCAAGGCCGCCGGCGGCTGCCCGCGCGAATTCACCACCATCACCGTCACCGACGGCATCGCCATGGGCCACCAAGGGATGAAATCGTCGCTGGTCAGCCGCGAGGTGATCGCCGATTCGGTGGAACTGACGGTGCGCGGCCATTGCTACGACTCTCTCGTCGGCCTCGCCGGCTGCGACAAGTCGCTGCCCGGGCTGATGATGGCCATGGTCCGGCTCAACGTGCCGAGCGTGTTCATCTACGGCGGCTCGATCCTGCCCGGGCGCTACAAGGGCAAGGACATCACGGTCCAGGACGTGTTCGAGGCGGTCGGCGCGCACTCGACCGGAAAAATCTCGGACCAGGAGTTGCACGACATCGAAAGCCTCGCCTGCCCCTCGGCCGGGTCGTGCGGCGGTCAGTTCACCGCCAACACCATGGCCTGCGTGTCGGAGGCGCTCGGCCTCGCCCTCCCCGGCTCCGCCGGGCCGCCGGCGCCTTACGAATCGCGCGACGCCTATTGCGAGGCGAGCGGGCACACGGTGATGAAGTTGCTCGCCGACAAGATCCGGCCGCGCGACATCGTGACGCTGAAGTCGCTCGAAAACGCGGCGATGGTGGTGGCGGCGACCGGCGGTTCGACCAACGCCGGATTGCATTTGCCTGCCATCGCCCACGAGGCCGGGATCAAGTTCGACCTCGACGACGTCTGTCGCATCTTCCGCAAGACGCCCTACATCGCCGACTTGAAGCCGGGCGGAAAGTACGTGGCCAAGGACATGTTCGAGGCGGGCGGCGTGCCGATGCTGATGCGCGCGATGTTGGACGCCGGCCTGCTGCACAGCGACTGCATGACCGTGACCGGCCAGACGGTCGCCCAGAACCTGCGCGACGTGAAATTCAACCCCAACCAGGACGTGATCCGCCATCCGAAAAAGCCGCTGTCGCCGACCGGCGGCGTGGTCGGGCTCAAGGGCAACCTCGCGCCGCAAGGAGCGATCGTGAAGGTGGCCGGCATGAAGACGCTCAAGTTCGCCGGACCGGCGCGCGTGTTCGATTCCGAGGAACAGGCGTTCGAGGCCGTGGTCAACCGCAAGTACAAGGAAGGCGAAGTCATCGTCATCCGCTACGAAGGCCCGCGCGGCGGCCCCGGCATGCGCGAGATGCTGTCGACCACCTCGGCGCTCTACGGCCAGGGCATGGGCGACAAGGTCGCGCTCATCACCGACGGGCGCTTTTCCGGCGCGACGCGCGGCTTCTGCATCGGTCACGTCGGCCCCGAAGCCGCGGTCGGCGGACCGATCGGGCTGTTGAAGAACGGCGATAGGATCCGCATCGACGCGGTCAAGGGCACCCTCGACGTCGATCTGTCGGCGGCCGAGCTCGCCCAGCGCAAAAAGGCATGGAAGCCGCGGGCGCACGACTACCAATCGGGCACGCTCTGGCGCTACGCCCGGAACGTGGGCGACGCCTGCGACGGCGCGGTCACGCACCCGGGCGGCAAGGCGGAAACCCATTGCTACGCGGATATTTGAGATATTTCGCCGCCCTCGCCCTGGCGCTGGCGGCGATCACGTCGCCGGCCCCGGCATCAGAGCGCGCGTCTGAGGAAGCGGCGTGGGCGGCGCTGAAATCCGGCGGCATCGTCCTTTTTCGCCACGCCAACGCGCCCGGCACCTACGATCCGCCGGGCATGCGCCTCGACGACTGCGCGACGCAACGCAATCTCGACGACGTGGGCCGCGCCCAGGCCCGGCGCATCGGCGAGGCGTTCCGCGCGCGCGGGATCGAAGTAGGACGGGTGCTGACATCGCGCTGGTGCCGGGCGAAGGAAACCGCCGAACTGGCGTTTCCGGGACGCGCCCAACCGGAGCCGGCGTTCGATTCGCTCCACGCCGACCGGAGCCGAGGGCCGGCGCAGGCCGAAGCCGCGCGGCGCATCCTGCTCGCGTGGGACGGCCCCGGCGCTCTCGTCGTCGCCACCCATCAATTCACGATGATGGCCATCGTCGATCGGCCTTCGGCGTCGGGCGAAGGAATCGTGCTCAGACGGGACGGCGACAAGCTCGTGGTCGTCGGCAGCGTCAGGCCTTAAGCGATCGAACGGGCGAACAAATAAATTCCGAGCAACAGAAGCCCGATGAAAAAATATGTCCGGAACACGTCCGGGCGCAGCTTGCGTCGCACCGACTGGCCGAACCATTGCCCGGCGGCTGCACTCGCGAGCGCGACCGCGGCGGCCGGCCCGAGCGACCAGTGGAGCGCGGACGCCAGATAGAGATTGACGCCGAGCGCGACCATCGACACGGCAAACATCAGCCCGAGGGCCTGCACCAGTTCGTCCTTCTCGAGCCCGGTCGCGTGCAGGTACGGCACCAAGGGGATGACGAAGACGCTGGTCGCGGCGCCGATCAATCCCGTCACCACCCCGACCAGCGGATCCGCCCAACGGCGCGCCGACGCCCGCACGGAAAAGCGCGGGGAGCGGAGTCCGATCAGCGCATAAACCACCAACGTCACGCCGAGAACGGCGGTGCCGAGGCGCGCGTTGGCGCCGGTCAGCCACCCCGCGCCCGAAAGCGTGCCCCCGGCCACGCACAGGATCAACGGCCACAGGCGGCGGACGAGCGACAACAGATGCGGCCCGGCCAGCATCTGCCAGATGTTCAAGATCAACCCCGGCAACACCAGGATCGCCGCCGCCTCGCCGGTTGTCATGACGACCGCCAACAAACCCATGACGATGGCCGGCAGTCCGAGACCGATGATGCCCTTGACCGTGCCGCCGAGGGCAAAAATGCCGGCGACGAGAAACCAGAGAACGTCGGGCATCGCGATGCGGAATAAACCTAGATGATCGTTTCCTGCGGGCCGGAGTAGCGCACCAACGGCTCCGCCAGGATCTGCAGGCTGACCACCGTATAGACAATCATCAGGATTGTCATCGGCACCAGGGCGCGGAAGGCGCGCGCCCGGCTCGCCAGCAGCCGGTCGGCGGCGACATGGGCGAGATAGACCGAGACCGAATGGCCGACCACGATCGCGCCGACGGCGAGATACCAAGCCGACTTGGTGCTCATCACCGCGATGTCGATTTGATAGGCGCGGGTGCCGAACAGGTTCCAGCCGAGGCCGAACGGATCCGAAATCAGCGGGATCAACGACTGGCCCTGGACCAGCAGGTAGGTGAAGGTGTGGGCGAAATGGTAGCCGACCGCGATCGGAATCAACGTCAGGGCGAACGCGCGCACGTGATCGAGGGTTCCTTTACCACCGCCCGCAACCCCGGCCATCGACCAGCAGGTCCCCCAGAAGAGCCCGAGTACCGCCGACCACAAGAGCAAAAAGGCGATGGTGTGAACCAGCACCCAGCCGACATCGCCGAGCTTCGGGTTCAGGTCATGGATCGCGTTCTCAACCGCCGCCCAATGGCCGCTGCCGAGCAGCCCGTCGAACAGAACGCCGGTCAGCAACGCGACCACGAAACAGGCGATGGCGACGGGGGCGACCGCCTGGTCGCGCCGCAACAGGGACGCAGCATAGGGACGCAGCATCAGGGCCGACGCGCCGTCGCCGCGCCGTTCCGCGCTCACCGGCGCGAACCGCGCGTAGAGATCGAACACGCGGTGCACCGGATCGGCGTTGGCGAGCCACGCCTGAGGGCCGTAGACCGCCATGCCGGCCCAGGTGACGAGCGAATAGGCCACCACCAGCGCCGCCAGGGTTTTCGGCATCGCCGAAAAGGGAAAGATCAGTTCGAACCAGAAGAACATCAACAGAAACCCGACCGCGGGCCAAGCGCCGAGCCGGGCGGGATAGGGACGGTAGCGTCGTCGTCCGCCGAACAGGTCGAACAGCGTCCGCCACGGGTTGAGCACGGGCCATGGGTTGCCGACCAGCATCACCAGATAGGAAAAGCCGACCCACCACGCGACCCAGACCAAAACCGGCACCGGATTCGCGTTCGGATCGGACGGGCCGAAGAAACCGGCGAGCAGCGCCAGCGCCAACACGAAGACGCCGACCGCGCGCGCCAGCGCCCGCGTCAGGGCATGATCGAGCGCGCGGCCGAGCGAGCTGCGGGAGAAATCGAGCCGGGCCTCGGCGTAGGCCTCGGCGCCGCCGCGGGCGAACACCGCGACCATGACGAAGGTCACCGTCACCGTCAGCGCGCCGCCGACGATGAACAGCCACACCGGCACCGGCAGTTCGTAGCGCTGACCGAAGGCATGGGCCTGGGCCGGATCGCCGCTCGCGGCCCATCCAACTACGCCAAGTGCCAGCGCAACGGCCGCGCGCATCATCGCGGATGCACCTCAACCCTCAGCAAGGCACCACGCCCATGGCCGTGCGACTTGGCTTCGCCCTTGTCGCCCTCGTGGGCGTGAACCGGGAACCGGCCGGTGGCATACGCCTTGAAACGCATGGTCTGCGGTGCGTCCGGACGCGCGAAAACGGAAATGTTGTAGCCTTCGAGATGGATGGTCATCGGCCGGTCGACCGTCCAGGTGATGCCGACGTCGGCCTGGTGCGGCACTTTGAGCACCCGCGAGGCGGGCGCGACCGCGCCGTTCACGACCGCGAGGTCGAAGGATCGGATCGTGTCCTCGGCTGCGGACGAAGCTCCGGTCCCCGCTGCCGCGGCCAAGACCAACATCGCGATCGCGCGCCGCAACGTCATGGCGGACGAACCTCTTTCCCCGCCCCTATCCCCGTTGCGTCGGGAAACAGGAGCGGGGGCAAGGCCGGATTACGTAACGTCAGCTTCCCGATACCTCGTACGCCGACGAATCCTTGAGGATCGAGACGATCAGCTTCTTGACCGTATCGGCGTTGAAGCCGGAACTCTGGTAGATGCTGTAGAGCTTGAAGTCGGAAATCCGGGTCAGCACGAACCAAGCGAGTTTGTTCGCTTCCGGCGATTTCGGATCGATGCCGAGGTCCTTGGCTACGTCGCGGACCCAATTATGCGCGAACTGCCCGGCGATGTAGTGGGAGAACGACCAGGAGCCGTCGGAGAAAACCGACAGCCACCATTCGGCCATGCGCTTGGCCGGATCGACCTTGGGCGCGGGCACGCCGGCGAGCTTGGCGGCCTCCGCCAACGCCGCGTTGAGGCCTTCCTTGCCGTCGGCCTTGTCGACGTCCCAGAACGGATCGAAGTGGGACGACGCGGTGGCGATGACCAACTCGGTCGGCGCGCCACGTTTCATCAGTTCGGCGTAAACGATGGCGCCGTGGCCGCCCATCCATTTCCACTTGGCGATGCCTTGGTCGCCGCCCCAGTAGGCCGGGAACCAGGCCGGCCGCTTGATCCCGCCCCC
>Ga0194127_10000617_pt1 | contig 56484 bp, 51 predicted proteins | sample TA2KigC100mmetaG_FD_148624 | JGI IMG/M metagenome (GOLD analysis project Ga0194127, IMG submission 148624) | Freshwater microbial communities from Lake Tanganyika, Tanzania - TA2015036 Kigoma Deep Cast 100m | ecosystem: Environmental > Aquatic > Freshwater > Lake | place: Tanzania: Lake...
GGGGGATGGGCAACTGGCCAGCGAACCGACCGACAACACTGGGCTTGCTCTCGACTCCGCGGACTCGCGGGGACGCCGCCCGTGCGGAGCGCGTAGACTGCGCCGAGGAGGATCTCCATGGCATCCGCAGCGCTTCCGGCCGTGAGTCTTGCCGCCGTCCCGGGTCGCCGGCGCGCCACCCTCGAGCTCGCGCGCGAGATCGAGCGCCGGGGTTTCGCCGGCATCTACTGCCCGAGCTTCGGCGACGGACTCGGTCTGTGCGAGGCGCTCGCATTCGCGACCGAGCGCATCCCGTTCGGGACGACGATCGCGAACATCTATGTGCGCCATGCCACAGACTACGCGCAGACCGCCTCGCTGATTCACGAGCTTTCCGGCGGGCGGTTCCGCTTCGGCGTGGGTGTCTCGCACGGGCCGGCGCTCGATCGGCTGGGCGTGAAGGCGGGCCCGCCGCTAGGAGACATCCGCGGATTCGTCGCCGCGCTGCGCGCGAACCCGCGCCTGGGCGAGCAGCCCCCGATCGTGCTCGCGACGCTGCGCAAGCGGATGATCGCCCTGGCCGCCGAGATCGCGCAGGGAATGGTCTTCGCGAACGGCGCGCGCTCGCACATGCGCGAGTCTCTCGGAACGCTGCCGCCCGCGCGGGCGAACGATCCGGACTTCTTCATCGGCAACATGATTCCGACCTGCATCTCCGACGACATCGCGGCCGCCGCGGCGACGAATCGAAAGACGCTGATCGGCTACGTCTCGATGCCGAACTACCGCAACTACTGGCGCGAAGCCGGCTATGTCGAGGAGATGAACGCGATCGAGGCCGCGGTCACGGCCCGGGACTTCGAACGCGTGCCTTCGCTGATGACGGACGAGTGGCTCTCGGACGTCACGCTCTACGGCCCCGCCTCGCGCGTGCGCGAGGGACTCGAGGCCTGGTACGACGCGGGAATCCGAACTCCGATCCTCGTGCCGTCGTCGGCCGCAGGAAACCAGATGAAGGCGTTCGAGGAGCTCTTCGCCTGTCTGGCGCGCTAGCGCGATACGACGCGGTCCCGGCCGGGCTCAGCGGCCTTTGCGCTGGATTCCCTGGATCGACAGGTAGTCGCGCGTGGCTTCGGCGTCGGGGGGGTCGCTGCGCAGCGCGAATGACTCGCGCAGCCAGCCGCCGCCCTGCCCCGCGACCGAGAAGCTCTGCGCGACCGGGAGCATCACGCCGAAGCCGGTTCCGCTTCCCTGCCACTTCGGATCGAGCAGGTCGTCGGCGCTGAACCGCCCGGTGAAGATTCCCACCTCGTACACGGCGCCGCGGCTCCGGCGCGAGATCCAGTACAGCGGCTGAAGCGTGAGCGCGTCGATCCAGACGCTGACCGCGCGGACCATCCCTTCGGGTTCCTTGCGCTCTCCAGCGAGCACCAGCGCGCGGCGCAGCTCCCAGCGGTCGGACGCCGGCGACAGACCGCTCGGGCCGTAGTTCCGCTCGGGATCGCTCGGATACCCGCGCTCGCTCCCGTTTGCGGGCGCGAGCACGTCGCGCACGCCTTCGAGCTTCCAGGTGTACGCGTTGGGGCGGATCACGAGCCCGACGAAGCCGGTCCGGATCGGCTCGGCCGCGCTCATCGCGGGATTTCCCACGTCGACCATCTGCTCGCTCACCGTCATGCCGACGTTTCCGACCGAGCGGCCGCGCGTGTAGCTCGGCAGGTAGACGCCTTCGACCTGTTGCGGCGGCGCGCGGCGCACCTTGCGCTGGCCCGGGAGGTAGACGAAGACGTCGTCGGTCGCCCGGTAGTCGCTCTCCGCGGCGGTCTTCTGGAACTGCCGCCAGGCCAGGCCGCGCGCGCTCTCGGGAGCCGAGAACGATCCGCCGGCCACGAAGCGCTCGCCGCGGGCGTCGTCGGCCGCGCCGGGTACACCGTGCAGTGGCATCAGGAAGAAGCTGCCATTGAAGCCGGTGATGCCGCGACCGCCGCCGGTGACCTCGGTGACGCGGAAATCGCCGCGAAATCCCGAGCCCAGGTAGCGGTACCGGTAGTTCCACGCCCAGCGCAGACCCGCGTCGGCGGAGTCGTCCGCGATGCTCTCCGGTGCGAACGGAAGCCCGTTGCCGGAATAGCCGACGAGGTTCCCGTCGCGATCGAGCGAGGCCTTTCCCGCGTTCGCCGCGGTCGCCTCGGCGAAGAACGGGGGCACCGGATAGCGCCGGTAGCACGGACCGACCTCGAGCTTCATGCCCTCGAAGAAGAACGCGTCGCGGCGCTCCCAGACCTCGTCCGGCAGCCAGCCGCGCAGGCGCTCGACGGACCCGAAGTCGACGAGCTCGCCCGGCCGCCACGCGGGCGGAATCACGTCCTCGGCACCTGGGCCGGTCTCCGGCGCCTCCTGCACGGGCCGGGCAGCGCAGGCGCCCTCGGGCGGAACCTCGAAGCTGCTGGCCACCGGCGCGAACGCGAGCAGGACCACCAGGAACGCGACTGCGGCGCGGCTGCAGCTCATCTTCGCGCAGGGTATCGGATCGACCGGCGATCTCACGCTACCCTGGGACGGGGAGAGACGCGCATGCCTTCGAGCGAGATCGCGATCGCGTTCGAGACCGGCCAGCCGGTGCGCCTTCACGCGGGCGATGGCGAGGTGCTCGTCGCGCGAATCCTCTCCTACGACGCCGACGAGATCTGCTTCATGGTCGTCTCGTCCTCGCGGCCGGAGCGCTACGCGGTCTGTGACTCGACGGGGTTCCGGCGCCGCTGGCAAGAGATCGAACGCGCGGTGCTCGTCTCAGCTCGCAAGCAGCGCTAGCGCCTCGGCGTGCAACAGGCCGTTCGTCGTGACCAGGCTGCCGCGGTAGATCGATCGCTCGCCGGCGAGCGTCGTCGCCTTCCCGCCGGCCTCCTCGATCAGGATCTGCAACGCGGCGATGTCCCAGGGCGCGACCACCGGATCGACGGCGATCTCGCCGGATCCGGTGGCGACCAGGCAGTGCTGCCAGAAGTCGCCGAAGCCGCGCTGTCGGTGCGTCGCGTGCGCGAGGCGAAGCAGGCCGGGCGGCGTGCGGCCGCCTTCGTAGCCGCCGAGGCTGCCGTGGAAGAGCTGGGCGATCGCGAGCTCGCGAACGCCCGACACGCGCAGGCGCCGCCCGCCCTGCCAGGCGCCGCCGCCGCGCGAAGCGTGCCAACGGCTGGCCAGCGCCGGCGCGCTGACCAGGCCGGCCACGACCTCCGACTCGATCTCGATCGCGAGCAGCGTCGCGAAGACGGGAATTCCGCGCACGAAGTTCGCGGTGGCGTCGATCGGATCGATGATCAGGCGCGAGCTCGCCCGACCCGCCTGCTCGCCCTGCTCCTCGCCGAAGACGCCGAGCTCGGGCTGCCGCTCCGAGACGAGCTTTCGCGCGGCGGTCTCGATCTCGCGGTCCGCCTCCGTGACCAGGCTCCGGTCCGGCTTCTCGTCGACGCGCAGGTCGACGCGGCGGAACAGCCGCCGCGCGATCTCGTCGGAGCGATCGGCGATCTCGGAGAGAAGCGGCAGCCAGTCGGCGGTCGTCACGAGCCGCAGACTAGCAGACGAGCCGCGGCGCTCAGGCTGCGCCGGCTCCGCGCGCCCGGTCGAGCGCGCGATGGAGCTCTTCGAGCGCGCGCTCGGCGCTCGACGCAGGGCCGAGCGGCGCGGGGATCGCGGCCATCAGCAGGCTCGGTGACACGCGCAGCGATCCGAGCGAGAGCTCGGTTCCCTCGAGCGCGACCCGCAGCCGCTCCGCGACCAGGTTCAGCGACGGCTCGTCGCAGCCGGGCAGAACGGCGGCGATCTGCGCCTCGCCGAGCCGGCCGATCTCGTCGCAGGCGCGCAGGCGGCGGCGAAGCCCCCGGCCCAGATCCGCGATCGCGCGCTCGAAGTCGGCCGCGCCAGCGCTCTCCCGAACGGCCTTGTCGCCCTCGAACTCGAAGATCACCAATGCCATCTCGCCGCGGTGCTGCTGCGCACGCGCGATGAACGCGCCGAGCAGAGTCTCGAAGGACGCACGCACCAGCAGCGGCGAGCCCGGCTCGCGTTCGAGCACAGCGGCAAGCGATCGGTGCAGGTCGTCGAAGGCTCCGCGGGTGTCGCTCTCCGACTCCATCGCGACGATTCGCTGCCAAGGCTTCACACCAGAGGCGATCGGACGCGCTGCGACGGGAATTGAGTCTCGCGCTTGCCGGAAACCCCGCAGAGGCGCTAAACCACACCGACGTGCGCGCGAGGTGCGGGAGCCCTGCGTGTCGCTGCCAGCCGCATCGTCAAGAGGAGAGCGCTTTGAGCCATCCCTCCACACCTCTAGCGCCAGAGCCGTCGGCACAGGGCGTTGATCTCGCTGCGAAGACGGTGCGCGTGCTGACCGTCGACGCGGTGCGACAGGCCGGGATCGGCCACGTCGGACTGCCGCTCGGCTGCGCCGAGATCGGCGTACTGCTCTACTCCGAGATCCTGAAGCACGACCCCGCGCGGCCCGACTGGTTCGATCGCGATCGCTTCGTGCTCTCGGCGGGCCACGGCTCGATGCTCTTGTACTCGCTCCTGCACCTGTCGGGCTACGACCTGCCGATCGACGAGATCCGCAAGTTCCGGCAGCTGCACTCGCGAACGCCCGGACACCCCGAGTACGGCGCGACGCCCGGCGTCGAGACCACGACCGGCCCGCTCGGGCAGGGGCTGGGCAACGCGGTCGGGATGGCGCTCGCGGAGCGGATCCTGGCCGCGCGCTTCGGCGCGGAGCTGGTCGACCACCGGACCTACGTGCTCGCCAGCGACGGCGATCTGATGGAGGGCGTCGCGCACGAGGCCAGCTCGCTCGCCGGGCACCTGGGCCTGGGCAAGCTGATCGTGCTCTACGACGACAACTCGATCACGATCGAAGGCCCGACGTCCCTCTCGTTCTCGGAGGACGTCGCGCGCCGCTACGAGTCGTACGGTTGGGAGGTGCAGCGCGCGGACGGGCACTCGCGCGACGCGGTCCGAGCCGCGCTGCTCCGCGCGCAGAAGGACGAAGAGAAGCCGCACCTGATCATCTGCCGCACGCACATCGGTCAGGGCTCGCCGGCGGTCGACAGCTCCGACGCGCACGGATCGTTCAAGGACGGCGAGGCCACCGAGCAGACCCGCGCGAATCTCGGCTGGACGCTCGGCCCGTTCGAGGTTCCAGAGCCTGCGCGCGAGGTGTTCCGGGCCAACGCTTCGCGCGGCGCCGCGCTGCGACGCGACTGGGAGGTGCGCCGCACGCGCGTGCTCGCGGATCCCGGTCTCGCGGTGCTCTGGCGCGCGATGGTCGAACGCGAGCTGCCGGCGGACCTGTCGCAGCGGCTGCCGCAGATGCGCGGCGAGAAGCCGATGGCCACGCGGCAGGCGTCGGGAAAGCTGATCAACGCGCTGGCGAAGTCCGTTCCGTCGCTGATCGGCGGCTCCGCGGACCTGGCCGGCTCGAACAACACCGCGATCGCCGGCGAGGCGTCGATCTCGCGCGGGAAGTTCGTCGGCAGGAATCTGCACTTCGGCGTGCGCGAGCACGCGATGGGGGCGCTCGCCAACGGTCTGGCCCTGCACGGCGGGATCCGCCCCTACACCGGGACGTTCCTGGTCTTCAGTGACTACATGCGGCCGGCGTTGCGCCTGGCGGCGCTGATGTCGCAGCCGGTCGTGTTCATCTTCTCGCACGACTCGATCTTCGTCGGCGAGGACGGCCCCACGCATCAGCCCGTCGAGCAGATCGCGGCCCTGCGCGCGATTCCGAACCTCGAGGTGTGGCGGCCCGCGGATGCGCGCGAGACGGTCGCGGCCTGGCAAGCGGCGCTCGCCCGATCCCACGGGCCGACCGCGCTTCTGCTCTCGCGCCAGAACCTGCCGGTGCTCGATCAGGACGGCGTCGAGGCGCAGGCCGCGCGGGGCGGCTGGATCGCGCTTCGCGAGGCCGGCACGGCGCCGCCCGAGCTCGTGATCGCGGCGACCGGATCGGAGCTTTCGCCCGCGCTCGGCGCCGCGGCACGGCTCGCCGCAGAAGGACGGCGCGTGCGCGTGGTGTCGCTGCCGTGCCTGGAGCGGTTCGCCGAGCAGGACGAGGCGTATCGCGAGTCGGTGCTGCCGGCCGCGCCGCGCCGGGTTCTGGTCGAGGCCGGCGTGGCGCTCGGGCTCGGAAGCTGGCTGCGGCCCGGCGACGGCTTCGTCGGCATGACCGGATTCGGCGCGTCGGCGTCGTACCAAGCCCTGGCCCAGGAGTTCGGCTTCAGCGCCGAGAACGTCCATCGCGTGGCGAAGGGAATCCTCTCCTGATCCCCCGGCCCGCCGCCTGGCGCAGCGCGTTCGGGGCGAGCGCGATCGTGCTGCTGTCGGGCTGCGCGACGTTCTCGCCCTCGCTCGACGGCGTCTACCGCGACGAGGACGTGATCACCCGGGAATCCGGACCCGAGCCCGTGACGCTGCTCGCGATCGGCGACATCGGCGAGCCCCACGGCCGCGACCCGCGCCTGCACGCGTCGATGGCGCGGCGGCTCGAGAGCTCGGCCGGGGCGCCGATCCTGGTGCTCGGCGACGTGTTCTACCGCCACGGCCTGCTCGGCTTCTGCCGCTCGGCGAGCGGTCGGGTCTCGAAGAAGGGCTGCGAGCGACCGGGGCCGGCCGACCGGCAGCTCGATGCGATCCTGGGTCCGTACGCGCGCAAGCTCGCGGGCCATCCCGTCGTCGCGCTGGCGGGAAATCACGACCACGTCGGAGATCCGCTCGCGACCGAGAACGCCTGCGCGAAGATCCCCCCGCTCGGAGATGGGTGGCGCTACGTCGCGCGCGGCTGCGAGCTCGACGACGCGAACCCGATCGCCGTGCTCGACGCAGGCTCCGTGATCGTCGTGCTCGCCGACTCGCAGGCGATGATCGTGGACGGCGAGTTCCGCGAGCGCGCAAGCGCTGCGCTCCACACGGAACTGGCAAGACTGCGGCAAGAGCGGCCGGAAGCGTGGCTCGCGCTCGCGCTTCACCACCCGCTGGAGAGCTACGGCCTGCACAACGGCGCGGAGCCAGGCGCCGCGTTCCACAAGGATTTCTCAGCGCTGCTCGGCGGGCTGCTGGCTCCGATCACGCTCCCGATCGAGTGGGCCACGGGCGGCGGCGGCCAGCAGCTCTACGGCTGGGGCAATCGCGGCTACCGGCGCGAGCTGTACCGCGCGCTCGAGGACGCGCCCGTCGACGTCGTGCTCGCCGGTCACGACCACAGCCTGCAGCTGATCGAGCTCGAGCACCCGGGCGCGCGCTGGCAGATCGTCTCCGGATCCGGCGCCAAGCACTCGCGCGTGAAGCGCTTCGGGCTCGACTTCCTGTGGATGAACCGGCTCGCGCGCGCGATCGGGCTTCGCGACCTCGGGCCCTCCGTCGCGCACCATCTGGCGTTCGCCGCCGGCGACGGCGACGACCGCGGGCGCGCGGGCTTCGGCTATGCGGTGCTGGTCGCCTCGAAGGAGCGGCTGCGCGTGGAGTTCTGGGACCTCGCAGTCGCTACACCGCTCGGCGTCGCCGAGCTCGGGCGTCCGAGCCCGGCGCGCTGAGCCCGAGCGGTCGCAGCTAGGCGCGTCGCTCCAGCCGAGCGGAGTCGTCGTAGAGCTTGCGCACCGCCACCTGTCCGGGCTTGCCGACGGCCAGGCAGAGCTCGCAGAGCGTGCACTCGTCGAGGTTCTTCTCGATCACCTCGAGCGCGCCGCTGCTCGATACCTTGAAGATGTCGACCGGGCAGACCTCGGCGAGCTTGCGCGAGGCCGCCGAGTCGCTTGCGAGCTCGGGATCCACGTCGACCGCGATGAAGAGCGCCATCCGACTCACCTCCCCAGCTGCTTCCAGACCAGCGCCGGGATGTCCTCGATGCGCTCCGCGACGGCGATTCCCGCCGCGCGCATGCGCTCGATCTTCTCCGCCGTGGTGTCGGCCTTGCCCTCGACGATCGTGCCGGCGTGGCCGAAGCGCATGCCGGGCATCGCGTCCATGAAGCGGCCGGCCATGAACGCGACCACGGGCAGGCGAGAGCGGTGGTCGGTCACCCAGCGCGCGAGGTCCGCCTCCATCCGGCCGCCCGGCTCGGAGTAGATCGCGATAGCCTCGGTCTCGGGGTCGGCCTCGAAGAGCGGCATCAGCTCCGCGTAGCTCGAGCCGATGATCGCGTCGCCGCCGATCGAGACCGCCGTCGACTGGCCGAGGCCCGCGGCCGAGAGCGTGTTGCAGATCTCGGTGGTCATTCCGCCCGAGCGCGACATCACGCCGATGCGGCCCTTGGTGAAGGCCTTGCGCGCGTCGACCGCGCGCCCGCCGAGCCCGCCGATCTTCGCCTCGCCGGGCGAGAGCACGCCCAGGCAGTTCGGGCCGATGATCCGCGCGCCGCGAAGCTCGGCGAGCTCGACCATCTGCGCGACTTCGAAGCGCGGAATGTTCTCGGTCACGATCACGAGCAGTTTCACGCCCGCCTCGATCGCCTCGAACGCGGCGTCGCGCGCGAATGCCGGCGGGACCGAGATCACCGACGCGTCGACGCGCGTCTTCTTCGCGATCTGCTCGACCGTGTCGTAGACCGGAACTCCGTGCACGTCGCGACCGCCGCGCCCCGGAGTGACTCCGCCGACGATCCGGGTGCCGTAGTCGAGACACTCTCGGGTCATCGAGACCGCTTCGCGCCCCGTGATTCCCTGGATGATGCAGGTCGTGTCGGCGGTGATCAGGATCGACACGCTCAGGCCCTCTTCATCTTGGCGACGGCGCGCCCGGCGGCTTCGTACATGGAGACGCTGCGGTCGCAGAACTCGACGCCGTACTTGCCGAGCAGCTTGAAGCCCTCCTGCTCCCACGAGCCGGGGATGCGGAAGATCGCGATCTTCTCGCCCGGATCGTGGCCGGACTCGACCACGCCCTTGATCACGCCGCGCGCGACCATGTCGACGCGGGTGTTCGAGACGACGTTCATCATCACCGCGATCTTCTTCACGCCGGGCTTCGCGAGGATCAGCCTGGTCAGCGCGGCGACCTTCCCCACGCTGGGATTCCCGCCGATCTCGCAGTAGTTGGCCGGGTCGCCGCCGTGGCTGCGCACCGCGTCGAAGAGCGTGAGCGATCCCCCGCCGGCTCCGATGATCAAGCCCAGCGTCCCGTCGAATTCGGTCACGTTTCCCGCCACGCCGCGGTGATCGGCCGCGTTGATCGCGGCGCCATCGAGCTCGAACTTCGTCGGCGGGCGGGCCATGCGCGTCTCGTCGTCGCCGATGCCGAGCTCGCGAAGCAGCGCCGCGTGCTGCGAGCGCGCCTCCGCCTCCATGTCGACGTGCGCGTCGAGCGCGACGAAGCTGCCGTCGGCGAGCTTCGCCAGCGGATTGATCTCGGCGAGCGTGAGCCCGTACTGCATGAAGATGCGCGCGAGCGGGGCGACGAATCTCACCAGCGCGTTCACGTCGGAGCCGCTGGCGAGCTGTGCGACCAGCTGCTTGGCGCGGTACTCCGAGAACGGCAGGAGCGTCGAGAAGTGGCGCTTGGCGATGTGGTCGGGGTGCTTCTCGGCGACCTCCTCCACGTCGATCCCGCCCATGTCGGAGAGGATCATCACCGGGCGCTTGGCGATCCCGTCCCAGGTGACGCCGAGGTAGTACTCCTGCGCCACCGGCTGCCGGCTCTCGACCAGCACGCCGCGCGGCTTGTGGCCGTTGATCTCGAGCCGGAGGATCGTCTCTGCGGCGGCCGCGGCCTGGTCTGCGTTCTCTGCGAAGAGCACGCCGCCCGCCTTCATGCGCCCGCCGGAGAGCACCTGACTCTTCAGCACCGTCGGCCCGGCGATGCCAGCCGCGATCTGGCGCGCCTCGTCCGCGGAGCGCGCGAGCCTGGAGCCCTTGGGCAATGCCACGCCGTGTCGCGCGAGAAGCTGCTTCGATTCGTACTCGTAGAAGCGCAAGAGGGGTCCCTCCCGAGGCCGAGCCTTTTTACTCCACGGGCGCCAAAGGGGCAATTGTCGAAACGCCGATACGAGAGGCGAGGAGACACCCATGGCGAAGGTGCTCGGCATCCTGCTGATCGTGCTCGGCGTGTGGATCGGAATGGAGATCTTCACGAAGGGGACGGACGAGGCGTTCGGCGGCCTCTTCGCCGCGGGCGGAGCGCGCGAGGCGGGGGCGCCGGCGGAGCCGCCGGTCCAGCGCATCCGGTCGCGCGTCGAGCGGGACATGGCGGCGGGGCTGGCGCGCTCGAACACCGGGTTCGTCGAGCCGTCGGCCGACGAGAGCGACTCCGACGAGGAGTAGCGCGGCTAGAGGTTGCCCTTGTGCTGGCCGCCGTCGACCGAGATGACCACGCCGGTGATCCAGCTCGCGCGCGGTGACGCCGCGAAGACGATCGCGCTCGCGACCTCTTCGGCCGTGCCGAGCCGTCCCCACGGGATCGAGGCGCGGATCGCGTCGTAGTAGGGTCGATTTCCGTTCTTGATCTGCTCCCAGACGCCGCCGGGAAACTCGATCGAGCCCGGCGCGATCGAGAGCACGCGGATCTTCGCGGGCGCGAGCGCGACCGCGAGAGTCTTGGAGTGACTGATCAGCGCGGCCTTCGCGGCCGCGTACGAGGGCGGGCTTCCGGCTTCGAGCGCCGACGTGGAGGAGATGTGAACGATCACGCCGCCGCCCTGCTCGGTCATCCAGGGCACGACCTTCCAGCTCGCGCGCACGCTCGCCATCACGTCGACGTCGAACGAGACCTTCCAGCCCGCCTCGTCGTCGCTGATGCCGAATCCCGAGGAGTTGTTCACCAGCACGTCGATGCGTCCGAACTCCGCGCGCGCGGATTCGAGGAAGGCATCGAGCTCGGCGGCCTTGCCGACGTCGGCGGTCCGGGCGTGAACGCTGGCGCCGAGCGCGCGGATCTCTTTCGCGGTCGCTTCGAGCGCAGCGGCGCCGCGCGCGCAGATCGCGAGCTTCGCTCCTTCGTCGGCGAAGCCCAGCGCGGCGGCGCGTCCGATGCCGCGGCTCGCGCCGGTGATCACCACGACCTTGCCCGCGAGTCCAAGATCCATCGCTTGCTCCTAGCTCGCGAGCAGCGCTTCGAGGTCAGGCCACTCGATCGAGGACTGCGCCGCGAACGCGCGCATCAGCAGCTCGCGCCGCTCCGGATCCTTGCCCTGGCGGAACGCCGCCACGGTCTTGGCCAGATCGGCGGGCTTGGGGCACTCGGGCGAGCTCGTGGCGAGCACGCCCTTCTCGTGCTCGAGACCGAGGGCGTCGAGCCATTCGGCGAGCAGGTCCGAGTGGTACTCGAGGAAGTACTCGGCCAGCACCTCCTCGGCCACCGCCGCCATCGCCGTGCGCGACAGGGCCTGGCGCATCCACTCCGCCTGTCGCTTTCGCGGCTGCCTGCGCAGGAACACCGGGCGCAGCCGGAACGCGCCCGACGCCGCCGAGAGCGCGATCTGCTCGACGCCGGGCGCCTGCTCGTGGATCTCGGTCAGGAACGCCAGCGCCGCCTCGGGACCCATCCGCGCGAAAATCTCGTTGGACCGCATCTGGCCGGGATCATACCCGCCGAGCGCCTCCGGGCCAGCCACGGACCGCGATCAATCGGCCCGAGGCGGCGGCCGATGAGATCCCACCGGCACACCCAGCGCGTCGAAGTCGCGGAGATTCTGTGATGGATCCGATCCGAAGCAGCTACGAATCCGATCCGGACATGCTCGAGATCGTCTGCGATTTTGCGCGCGAGCTGCCGGCGCGAGCGGCCAGGCTCGAGGCGCTGCTCGAGGCGCGCTCGTACTCCGATCTGCAGACGCTCGCGCACCAATTGAAGGGCGCCGGCGGGGGCTACGGCTTCGCGCAGATCACCGAGGTGGCCGGTCGCCTGGAGCAATCGCTGAAGTCGGGCTCGTCGGAGACGCTTGCGAAGGAATGCGTGGCAGAGCTCTGCGCGATCCTGCGCGCGGTCGTGGTGCCGGAGACGAATTGAACCCGCAGGTTCCCAACCCGAACCGCGTGCTCGTGATCGACGACAACGAGTCGATCCACAAGCTCGTGGTCGCGCGGCTTCGACCCGAAGGGCTCGAGGTGATCGGCGAGGACGACGGCGAGCGCGGGATCGAGCGCGCGGTCTCCAGCCAGCCGGACGTGATCCTGCTCGACATCGGGCTTCCCAACGTGGACGGCTTCGAGGTGTGTCGTCGGCTGAAGGAGCACCCGTCCACGCGCAACATCCCGATCATCTTCCTGACCGGCACGACCGACACCGAGTCGAAGGTGCGCGGTCTGGACCTGGGCGCGGTCGACTACGTGACCAAGCCCTTCGATCAGGTCGAGCTGCGCGCGCGAGTGCGCGCGGCGCTGCGCACCAAGCGGCTGCAGGACATCCTCGAGCAGCAGTCGTTCCTCGACGGACTGACGGGCCTCTGGAACCGCTCGTACCTGGACCGCCGGCTGGAGTCGGAGCTGAACGTCGCGCGCCGGTACGGGCGGCCGCTCACGCTCGTGCTGGCCGACGTGGATCACTTCAAGCGGGTGAACGACAGCCTCGGGCATCTCTTCGGCGACATCGTGCTGCAGGGCATCGCCGAGGGCCTGCGCGCGTACGCGCGGCGCTCCGACATCGTCGCGCGCTACGGCGGCGAGGAGTTCGCGATCCTGCTCACCGACACGACGCTGCGCGCCGCGCTGCACGTCTCGGAACGCTTGCGCATGTCGGCGGAGAATCGCCACTGCGAGGCGCGCTCCGAGGTCGTGAGCGTGACCGCGAGCTTCGGCGTCGCGTGCAGCGAGGACATCGGAGGAGTGCTGACGCCGGAGGAGCTGATCCGCGCGGCCGACCTCGCCCTGTATGCCTCGAAGGACGCCGGACGCAACTGCGTGCACATGTACCGGGACGGGGAGCTGATCCTGACCACCGGCGATCCCGACGCTCTGGGCGGCTCCGGCGCGACGTAGCCGCGACCGGGCCTTTGTGCGAGGCTCTGCGCGGTGAGTGCGGCGAGCCCGCTTCGATTCCACCCGCCCGTCGATCCGCGCGAGCCGGTCGTGATCCTCGCGTACGCGGGCTGGAACGACGCCGGCGAGGCGGCGACGACCGCGGCCGCGCACCTGCTCGAGACGTTCAGCGCGCGCAAGCTCGCGACGCTCTCGATGGAGGATTTCGTCGACTACACCGTCGTGCGACCGCACGTGCGGCTCTCCGAGGCCGGCGCACGGCAGATCCGCTGGCCGGATCAGGAGTTCTTCGCGATCCGCTCCGAGACGAGCGACTTCGATCTGGTCGTCGGACTCGGCGTCGAGCCACACCTGCGCTGGCGCGGCTTCTCGGCCGCGATCGTCGAGCTCCTGGAACGGGTCGACGCGAAGCTCGTGATCCTGCTCGGCGCGTTCCTCGACGAGGTCATCTACTCGCAGCCGATCCAGGTGATCGGCGGAAGCACGGATGCTGCGCTCGTCGAACGACTCGGGCTCGCGGCGTCGAGCTACGAGGGACCGACCGGAATCGTCGGCGTGCTCGGCGACGAGCTGCAGACCGCGGGCGTGCCGACGCTCTCTCTCTGGGCGCGCCTGCCGCACTACGTGCAGGAGCAGCCGAACACGCGCGCGGCGCTGGCGCTCCTGCAGCGCGTCGAGGCGGTCACGGGCTTTCCGCTCGACAAGTCGGCGCTCGAGACCGCGGCCGCGACCTTCGACCAGGAGGTCTCCGAGGCGATCGCCGCCGATCCGCAGCTCGCGGCTTACGTGCGCGAGCTCAAGCGCCGCGCCTTCTCGCAGTAGCGCTCGCGCGCGCTAGAACAGCTGCTCGAAGACCCGCCGCGTCGCGGGCGAGCGATTCAGCGTGTAGAAGTGCAGCCCGGGCGCGCCGCGCCGCAGCAGCTCGCGGCACTGCGCGGTCGCCCACTCGACGCCGACCTCGAGCGTGCGCTCGTCGTCGGCGCCCGCCGCGTCGAGCGCGCGGCCGAGCTCGTCGGGAATGCGCGCGCCGCAGAGCGTGGTCATGCGGCGGATCGAGGCCGCGCTCACGACGGGCATGATTCCAGGCACGATCGGCACCGAGATCCCCGCCGCGCGCGCGCGCGCGACGAAGTCGAAGTAGTCCGCGTCGTCGAAGAAGAGCTGCGTGATCAGGAAGTCGACGCCGGCCTTTACTTTCTGGACCAGCATCTCGAGGTCGTGCTCGCGGCTGCGCGCCTTGGGGTGGGTCTCCGGATAGCACGCCGCAGCGACGCAGAAGCGCCCGCGCGGCCGTATCAGTGCGACCAGCTCGTTTGCGTAGCGCAGCGAGTCCGGTGGCGGTTGGTAGTTCTCGGGCTGGTCGCCGCCGAGCGCGAGCACGTTCTCGATTCCCGCGGATTCGAGCTGGTCGAGCGTGCCAGACAGCTCCTCGCGCGTCGAACCGACGCAGGAGAGGTGCGCCATCGCGGTGAGGCCGATCTCGTCCTGGATGCGGGTGACCAGCTCCACCGTCTTGCGCCGGGTGGAGCCCCCCGCGCCCCAGGTGACCGAGACGAACGAGGGAGACAGCGCCTCGAGCTCGGCGATGGTACGAAACAGAGAGTCGAAGCCGGCGTCCGTCTTTGGCGGGAAGAACTCGAACGAGATCACGGGCGCTCCCTTTCCGAAACGATCCGCGATCCGCATGTCCACTCCACCGGCGCGCGAGCTCCGCGCCTCAAGGCGACTCGAGACGGCTCCGATTCTATCCGGAGTGAACCCATCCGCGCGCGCACGCCGACGCGTCCTCACCTCGCGCGTTCCGGTCCGCTTCATGGCGGAGGGGACGGAGGGGCTCGGCCAGCTGAAGAACGTCTCGCGCTCGGGAATCTGCGTGCGCTCCTCCGACCTTCCGCGCCCGGGCGTGGCGATCGCGCTGCAGTTCGAGCTGCCGACGACGGGCATTCTGGTGGACCTGCGCGGCGAGGTGCGCTGGAGCAGCGACCGGCTCGGCTCGGCCGGCACCCAGTCGGCGTTCGGCGTGAACCTGCACGAGCCGCCGCCGCAGTTCCGGCTGTTCCTGCGCTGGGCGATCGAGCAGGCCGAGAAGGACGACGAGCCGGCCTAGGAGTGCGGGCCGCGCCTGTGCTATGCAGGCGAGAATGGCGTGCCCTGGCAGCGATCGGCTGATCTTCCCGCTCGACGTCGATTCACTCGAGCTCGCCCTGCCCTGGGTCGAGCGACTGCGCGGCAGCGTCGGGATCTTCAAGGTGGGGCTCGAGCTCTTCTCGGCCGCGGGGCCGGAGGCGGTCCGCGCCGTGCGCGAAGCGAGCGGCGCCGGTGTCTTTCTCGACGTGAAGCTCCACGACATCCCGGCGACCGTCGAAGGGGCGGCCCGCGTGCTTCGCGGCGTCGGCCCGGCCATGCTCACGGTGCACACCTCCGGCGGCAAGGCGATGCTCGAGGCCGCGGTGCGCGGCGCGGGGCCGGACGTGCGCGTGCTCGGCGTCACTCGGCTCACGAGTCTCGAGGCGTCGGTGGACGAGGTCTGCGAGCTCGCGATCCTTGCGCGCGAGGCCGGCTGCGGCGGGATCGTCTGCTCGGGCGCCGAGGCGGCGGCGGTTCGCAAGGCGGTCGGCCCGCGGCTTGCGATCGTCTGCCCGGGCGTGCGCCCCGCGGGAAGCGACGCGGGCGACCAGGCGCGCGTGGTCACTCCGACCGCGGCGATCGCCTCCGGCGCGGACTACGTCGTCTGCGGCCGGCCGATCCGAGGCGCCGAAGATCCGGCGGCCGTAGCGAACCGGATCGCCGACGAGATCGCGCGCGCGCTCGCCTCGCGCTAGCCCGGAACGAGAAAGGCCGGGGACCCCCGTGAAGGGATCCCCGGCCCCGTCGTCTCGAGCCGTGGCGTCAGAAGTTCTGGCGCCAGTAGATCATGTCGACCGGATCGAGTGTCAGACCGCCGCCGTCGGGATTGGTCACCTCGCCGGTGGACGTCTGCGCGGTGATCCGCACGATGATCTTCCCGGTCGAGTCACGCGACACCGTGATGCGCGGATCGGTGGGCGCGCCGTTTCCGATCACGCGCGTGCGCACCATCGAGACGCCATCCGAGGGATCCACGAGCGACGCCGCGCCGTCGTCCAGCGACCAGGCCCACTCCGCCGTCTTGCCGCCGATGTAGCAGTTCGCGGAGGCGGCCGCGCCGGGCTCGTCCGGCGTGTAGGAGACCGTCGCCACGTTTCCGGCGAAGATCAGGTGGTTGGTGATGAACTTCTCGCCGTCCGGCACGCGGAAGAAGTAGCCGTCGTCCGTCGCGTTCGGGTCGCTGGCCGCATTGGTCATGTCGGTGAGCTGGCCGTGGCCGGAGAGCGGCACCGTCGCGGGCCAGAGCGGCTCCTCGTAGGCCGGCGCCGTAACCGGGAACGCGCCCGACCCGGTCGGCGTGCGATCCTTCAGCACCCAGAAGCGGTTGTTGTCGTCGTACAGGCCGACGATGTCGTTCGGGTCGTTCGGGTCCTCCTGACCGCGATAGCCCAAGTTGGCGCGCTCGCCGCTCGCGAAGCTCAGCGTGAGCACGCGATCGTTGAACGCCGCCGCAGCGCTCTGGAAGATGCTGTGGTAGTGGAGCACGCCGCCCGCCGTGGTGGCCACCGGCGCCTCGAACATCACGCCGGCCGGCCAGATCGAGTTCGGCACCACGCCGGAGACCGGCACGCCGACCGCGGAGAGGTCCCACTTCCAGAGCTGACCGCCGAGATCGCCGATGTACACGACGTCGGCGAACCCGTCGAAGTTCAGGTCGAGGACCGCGGGCTCGGCCGGGATCGCGTAGCGCATCTTCGAGTAGGTGGCGCTGTTCGGGTCCTGGGCCAGCTGGCCGAGGATCGTCCCGTCCTTGACCCGGACGATGAACACGCCGCGTCCCTTCGTGGAGTACGAAGCGGAGTTCGGATCGTTGGTGTAGCTGAGAAGATTTGGGTCACCCTGCGTCCAATAGCCGGCGCCGAAGATCGCGACCCATTCCTCGACGCAGTCGCCGTCGCCGTTGTCGATCCCGCAGCGATCGCCCACTCCGAGGCCCGCGCGGATCTTCAGCTTGGTGAAGATCGGCTTGGACCAGGTCTGGCCAAGCCTTGAGTGCGTGAACTCCCACATCAGGCGCGGGTAGGGCCCGTGGTAGCCCGCGGTCGCGGTCGGGTCGGTCACGTCGAGCGCGAGAAGACTCTCGCCGCCCTCGCGAAGCGGGGTGAGCAACACCGTCGTCCAGTCCGTGCCCTCCTTCGCCGAGTTCATGTTGTAGTCGATCCAGACGTCCGCGGCCGCAGAGGCGCCGTCGACGGCGTAGATCTTCCCCTGGTCCCACTTCGGCAGATCCTTGATCTTGGGCAGCACCGCAGCGGGGATGTAGGCGAAGCGCTCGCGGCCGTCGCCCGCCGTGTAGTACTCGTCGCCCGTCACGCTCGGGCTCGGATCGACGAAGCTGCCCGCCGAGAACGCGTGCAGCATGCCGTCGTTGGCGCCGACGTACATCACGCGGTCGCGGTGCTTGTAGGTGTACATGAACGTGTTGGTGAGCGACTCCGGACCGTAGCCCGTCTCGTTGCGCAGGTACGAGAGCGGCGGACCGATCGCGAGCGGGTTGGAGTGGAAGATGTCGCCGAGCACGAACTCGCGCACGTCCGTGGTCGAGCCGTCCTCGTCCTCGTCGAAGGCGTCGAAGCCGTGCGTGAAGTTCACCACCGCGTCGGCGAGCTGCTCGGCGGTCGTGAAGTCGATCGCAGTCGGATCCTGCGGGTACTGCGGCTCCTCCGAGAGCAGGACGCCCAGGTCGCTCGCGGTGATGCCAGAGGTGGTGAAGGGCGCGCGCGCGCCGGACTTGGTGGTGTAGATCGTGCGCGAGGCGAAGTCCGCGAGCAGCGTGTCGGCCGCATCCCAATAGGGGTTGCGGGGCTCGTAGAACAGGTTGGTGAGAGGATCGATCGCGGGCTGGTTGGCCGCGTCGACCACGGTGAGCGTCTCGTCGACGCGGAACGCCTGAAGGTGCCCCGGCCAGAGCGAGCGGCGCCCGCCCGGCGCGAAGTACGCGGTGTAGAAGCCGTCGCCGAACAGCGTGCGGCTGGCGGGGACGTTCGCGGCGGTGAGCGTGGCATTGCGGTGCAGGATGTCGGTGACCGCGGTGCTCAGCACGGCGGCCAGCTCGTCGGCGTCGCTCGAGGAGTAGTACTCGCCGTCGCCGCGGTCCGCGACGTGCTGCAGGAGCGGCGAGTCGAGCGAGAAGCCCACCGTGTAGGTGATCGCGTTCTGCTTCTCGTCGATGGTCGGACGCAGATCGGTGTCGAAGAGATAGGCCGCGACGTCGTCGGTGTAGTCGCCGTCTCCGTCGACGTACGCGCCGATCGTGCTGGTGAAGGCCGTGCCGTGGTGATCGTTCGCGTCCGAGGTCGGCAAGCCGTCCGTCACGACGACGATGAAGATCTTGTCGCAGTGGCTGGTGACCGGGCTCTGCGGCGCGGACGATGCCGTCACCGTGCTGCCCGAGGTGTTGCGGTTGTACTGGGTGTAGCTGCCGAGCAGGCTCGAGCCCGCCAGGTAGCGGCCGACGTCGACGAGCGTTTCGGAGAGCGGCGTCGAGCCGGACGCTGGAAGCGTCGTGACCGCCGCGAGAAGCGAGGTCTTGTTGTTCAGGTCCGCCGGAACGACCACGTAACCGCCGTTGTTGTTCACGCCGTCGTAGCGCGCAAGCCCGAACTTGACCTTCGGGTCCTGGCCATCGACGTTCATCTCGTTCACGAGCGCCGTGACCGCCTGCTTCGCGGCGGCCAGCCGGTCCTGGGCGATGAAGTTGACCGGCGTGTTCCCCTTGTAGATCTCGTTCATGATCCAGAACAGGTAGTTCGGCGAGTACAGCGAGGTCGACGTGTAGGAGACGTCGGGCAGGGTGACGGTGGTGAAGGGCTGGCTCACCGTGGTGCCGCCCTCGCGCCGCCGCGCGCGGTTGGTCGTCGAGCAGGTCAGACCCGAGGGCACGTTCGTGCAGCCGCCCGGGACGTTCCAGCACTTGATCACGGCGCCGCTGTTGATCTGGCTGCCGAAGTTGTCGTCGTCGGCGCAGGAGGGCTGCGACGCCGGATTGAGCGCGGACATGCAGACCGCCTGCGAGTAGGAGCTGTTCGAGCTCGACGGGAAGATCTGGCAGGTGCGCTCATAGTTCTCGGTGCTGGTGCCGTTGCCGGTGCCGCTGTCCTCCCAGTTGTTGGGCGAGGTGGAGACGTCGCGATACACCGCCGGGCGGGTGGAGGTGCTGTTCACCGGCCAGTGGAACCAGAACTCCGGGTTCGCGCTGCCGCGATCGGTCCGGTACTTCTCGGGAAGGACCATCTGCCGCATCGATCCGGACGTGTCGAACTGGATCATCACGACCGGCGGCACGCGGCGCAGGAGGATGTCGAGATCCCCCTGGGCGTGCGCGCCGAGCGCGCAGGCGAGTGTCGCGAAGAGCGCGATCGTTCGTGCGAGGTTCTTCTTGGTCACTGGTATTGTCCTCCGCCGCCGCCCTCATGAAGTCGGTACTGAGCCTGCAAATGGACCATTCCGTTGCCGGCGTCCGTCGCGACGATGTCCGCGCGCACGGCGCCGAACGACTGGGCGTTGCCGCTGCCCAGGTTCAGCATGTATCCGTCGGGAGCCTCGACGGCTCCGCCGTTGGCGCCGATCGACTCGGCCACGGCGTTCTCGGGCCGACCCGAGCGAACCGCGATGGGATTTCCGAAGCCGTCGTTCACGAGCGCCGGCTCGTCGATGGTGAACGACGGCGTGGTGCCGCCGTTGTAGTTCGCGAGCAGGTTCGCCTGGACCATCGAGAGCCCGGCCTCCCCCGCGTAGAGCGTCGCGTCTTTCCTTCGGGAGCTACCGCTCGCCGATGCCTCGTCCTGCGCGTGCTGCAGCGCCGAGATCCCGAGCGCGCTCATCAGCAGCAGCAGGACGACGGCGACCAGAAGCGCCGCTCCGCTCTCGTCGCGAAGCGGCATCAACCGGGACTCAGTGACTCGAGATGGGTTCATCAGATGTCTCCAACGGCGACGAGATTGCGCGGCAGGATGCTCGAGCTGAAGCTGCGGCGCCGGAAGCGGTCCGGCGCCGCTGCGGCCAGACGGTTGGCGAGCGCGGGCCGTCCGCCGATCCGGCCGTGCGCCGAGTCGGCCGCCTCTTCGCGATCCGTCCGGGCGAGGACCGAGACGCGCACGCGGCGCACCATCGACATGTCCGCGGGAATCGCGCCAGAGGGCGGATCGGGCGTGTTCAGCGTGTTGACCGGGAACTCGGCGTCGCCGTCCTGGACGCCGTTCGGAGCTCCCGCGTTGTCCAGCCAGTACTCGACCTGCAGGTCCTCGATCGCCGTCGCGAGCAGCAGGCCGTTCCGGCGCAGCTCGAGCGCGTTCGGCTCGAGCTCGTAGACCTGGGCGGGAACCGCGCGGAGGTTCGCGCTGACTCCCGCCGTGATGTACTGGGTCGCGTCGCCGAACTCGACCGTGTCGTCGGTGTCGTGATCCTCGAAGTAGATGTCGCTTCCGACGATCCGCGTGATCCGCGCGCAGAAGGTCTCGGTCGGCGACGAGATGATGATCCCGCCGCCGTTTCCGGCGCCCGGGGAGCTCGGGATCAGGAAATCGACCGCGGGCGCGCTCCCGTCGATGTCGAGGCTCGACACGGTCACGTGGTCCGCCGTGAGCGCGGTGACCTGGGCGCCGTCGAACGGGAAGGCCTTGGTGTCGAGCGGCGAAGGCGCGCCGGTGAAATCGAAGTACGAGGCGTCCGAGACGCAGAAGCGGTCGGCGGCGTCGGTGCCGCCGTCCACGCTCGACACCGCGGTCCAGCGCGGAACCATGAAGCCGCCCATCCGCGTGTCGAAGGCGACCAGGTCCAGCGTCAGCCGGGCCTGCTCCTGTACGTCGAGGGCGCGCTCGTTGCTCGAGTAGACGCGCTTCTGATTGCTGAACACCACCAGAAGCTGCGCGGTGATCAACCCGAACACGGCCACCGAGACCATCAGCTCGATCAGCGAGAAGCCAGCGGAGTCGCGCGGTTCGCTGCGCATCTCAGTTCATCCTCTTCACGGAGTTGAGCTGGACCTGCCGAGGTCCGCCCTGCTGGTTGGTCCAGACCACCGTCACGGAGACCTGCGCGAGCCCCGCCGATGGCGAGTTCGGCGTCACCGTGACGCTTCGCGTGAAGCGGGTCTGGTCGTCCGGGTCGCTGCTCGCCTGGATCGGGTTGGCCGGGTCGTCGGTGACCGCGGCGGTCTGGAGCAGCGGGGAGCCCAGCGGCAGCGCCTCGATGTCGTCCATCTGCTCGCGCGCCAGGAACATCGCCTGCTGCAGGTACTTGCTGCGACCGGAGACCTTGATCGCGGAGAGCTGCGCGACCGCGATCGAGAGCAGGCCCACGCCGAGGATCGCCAGGGCGATCATCACCTCGAGGAGCGTGAATCCGGACTCCCGATTCGACTCACTGACTCGTCCGTGAATCCTCATGCTAGTGCCACCCCCCGCCGGCTGCATCGAGTTTTTGGAGCTTGACCGAGCCGAGCGGCATCAGGAGCACGGCCAGGACGGCGTCGTTGTTGTCGGTCACGTAGATCCCGCCGGCGCCGGTGCCCCACTCCGCGGGCGTGTCGATAGCGACGGCCGCGCCCTGCGGCGAGAAGGCGGCGACCGGAACGCCGAGCTCCGCCGAGTCGGGAAGCGTCGTCCCGTCCGCGAGCACCGCGAGCGCGACTCCCGGCTCGGTCCCGGTCAGGTCGTCCGCCGGGATCGCGTAGGTGCCGTGAGGAGTGCTGGTGACTCCGTAGAAGGAGATGCTCGGACTCAGTCCGGAGTCCGGGAAGATCGGCACGATCGTGTCGGCGGCCGTGACGCGGCTGTCGCCGTCGTCATCGGTCGCGAAGGCGGCGATCTGGCCGGGCGCGAACGGCGCCACGCCGTTGATCGGCTCGGCGAGCAGCAGGAACGTCATCCGGCCGGTCGCGATCGCGCGCGAGCGCGCGTTGGTCAGCCAGCCGCTCGCGTTCACGGCGGCGCGCCGGGTGTCTTCCTTGCGCTTGTAGCTGGTCATCGCGGGCATCGCGACCGCGACCACGATGCCCATGATCGCCACCACGACCATGAGCTCGATCAGCGTGAAGCCCTGTCGATCGCGAAATCTTTTCATGGTCCTCGCCTCCGGGCGGAGAGAGGAGCAACGGCCGTGCCGCGGCTCCGGGGGCACGAAGCGGGCGCGGCATGCGGATTCCGACGTGCGGACCCGCGCAAGGAATGCCGATCCGGAAAACCTTGCGCGCCTCCGGGGCTTCCTGCACAAATGGGGGCCCGATCCCTCTCTGGTCAAGGAGCAAGTCGTGCCGACCCCCCTCTCTCTCGACCGCACCCGCAAGGCGCTCGCCGCGCTCGAAGCGCCGATCGCGCGCGCAATTGCCAGCGCAAGAGCGCGCGACGTCGACGAGCAACAGGTCGCCGTTGCACGGCTTGCGGATCTGGCGACGAAGCTGCGCGCGGCGCAGGACCTGGCCGCGTACGCCGCCACGGCCGGCGCGATCTACCAGGAGCAGGCGGCGGTCTTCGCCGGGCACGTCGCGTCCGAGGTCGCCAGGCTCGTGCGCGACAACGGCGGCGAGCACGGGCTCGGCGCCTCCGACCTGCCGGGCGACGAGACGCAGACCTTCGCGCGCGAGGCGCTGGCGGACGAGCGCGTGCGCGCGATCGGACGCGCGGTCGCCCAGTCCAAGGGGCGCAACGACGGCCCGCTCGACGAGATGCTCGTGCTGGCACGCGACGCCGCGCGCGACTTCACCGACAGCGAGGTCGCGCCGCACGCCGAGCGGATCCACCGCAACGACGAGCTGGTGTCCGAGGAGTTCCTGTCGAAGATGGCGGAGCTGGGCTACTTCGGGCTCTCGGTGCCGGAGCAGTACGGCGGCGTCGAGATGGGCAACGTCGCCATGTGCATCACCACCGAGGAGCTCTCGCGCGGGTCGCTCGCGGCCGCGGGCTCGCTGATCACCCGGCCCGAGATCCTGACCAAGGCGCTGCTCGCGGGCGGCACCGAGGCGCAGAAGCTGCACTGGCTGCCGAAGCTGGCGTCGGGAGAGCTGATGGTCGGCATCAGCGTGACGGAGCCCGACGTCGGCAGCGACGTGGCGGGCGTGAAGTGCCGCGCGGAGCGAGCGACGCAGGACGGTGTCGCCGGCTGGACGATCACCGGGCCGAAGGCCTGGTGCACGTTCGCGGGCCGCGCCGACATCCTGGCCCTGCTCGCGCGGACAGACCCCGACATGAAGAAGGGCAACGCCGGACTGACGCTCTTCATCGTGCCCAAGCCGCGCGCTCTCGGTCACGAGTTCGAGTTCACGCAAGCCGGCGGCGGCAAGCTCGCTGGCAAGGCCGATGCGACGCCGGGCTACCGGGGCATGCACTCGTTCACGCTGAACTTCGAGCGCTGGTTCGTGCCCGCCGAGAACGTGGTCGGCGGCGAGGCGCAGATCGGCCGGGGCTTCTACCTGCAGATGGGCGGGTTCAGCGCCGGTCGCCTCCAGACCGCGGGGCGCGCCTGCGGCGTGGCACAGGCCGCACTCGAGAAGACCGCCGAGTACGTGGTCGACCGCGTGCAGTTCGGCAAGCCGCTGATCGACTACCAGCTCACGCAGTACAAGCTCGGCTGGATGGCGGTTCAGCTCGCCGCCGCGCGCGCGATCACCTACGCGGCCGCGGCCGCGATGGACGAGGACGAGCGCAAGGCCTCGCCCTACGCCGCGCAGGCGAAGCTGCTCGCCTGCGACGTGGCGGTCGCGGTCACGCAGGACGGCCAGCTCCTGCACGGCGGCTGGGGCTACGCCGAGGAGTATGCGATCAGCCGCTACGTGGTCGACGCGCAGGTGCTGCCGATCTTCGAGGGCGTGAAGCCGATCCTGCAGCTCCGAGTGGTCGGAAAGTCGCTGCTCGGAGGCTAGAAGCGGTCGAGCGGCGTGACGCGAACCACGAGAAGTGAGTCGCTCGCGCCTGATTCGCGAACGGCCCCGATCGGGAGCTCGATTCCCGAGGTCGACTCCGAGCCAGTCACTCCCCCGATCGCCATCGTCTCTCCTGGCGAGACGCGGACCCGGGTCGCCGCGCCGGTCTCTCGGATGGAGCCGTCGGGTCCGAGCTCCTGCACGACCGGGGTGATCTCGATCTCGATCGCGTCCCGACCCGCGCTTCGCGGGCGTACCCGGAAGCCGCTTCGCACCGGCACGAGCTCGGTCGACTCGGTCACGCGGGCGTACGGCCCCGCCCGCTGGATCGTGCGCGTGGTGACCGGGTGGTCGGCGCCGGTCCAGATCTCTGCCGAGCGGCCCTCCATCACCACCACGCTCGAGGCGAGCCGCTCGTCCGAGCCGGAGCGACCCGCGCTCGCGCGAATCCGCACGCCCTCCGGGCCGACGACCCGGCCGATCCGCACCCCGCCCGCCTCGACCCAGCCGGACACGCCGGCGGACTGCCCCTCGAGCGCGGCGCGCGTCGACGTCTCCGACTCGACGCGGTACTGGCGCACGGCCTGGTCCAGCTCGCGAAGCGCGTCGAGCGCCCGGGCCACCGCCCCCGCCTCGCCCGAGATCAGGAGCTTTCCCGAGTGCGGGTCGGCCACCGCCGTGCCCTGCCCCTCGAGCAGGGTCTCGACCAGCGGCGCGAGCTCCTCCGCGGGCCGATTCCGGGGCTCGTAGATCTCGAGACCCCCGGCCAGAGCCGACACGCCGAGGGTCAGGATCGCGATCGCGAGCCACAGAGCCGACTTGACACTCCGGCCTTCGCCCGTACGATGCGGCGCGCGCGCAGTCACGTGGAGATCCGTCCGACCGCGCGCCGACCGACCCCCAAACTCACCCTCAACTTCACCCCCAACGACAGGGAGATCCGGGAAACCATGGCAAGCAAGGTTCGTCCGCTCCACAACCGCATCATTGTGCAGCGCATCAAGGAAGAGGAGAAGACCGCGGGCGGGATCATCATCCCCGACACGGCCAAGGAGAAGCCGACCGAGGGCCGGGTGATCGCCGCGGGCCCCGGCCGGCGCGACGAGAAGGGCAACCTGATCGCCATGGACGTGAAGAAGGGCGACCGCGTGCTGTTCTCGAAGTACTCGGGCAACGAGGTCAACCTCGACGGCGAAGAGCACCTGATCATCTCCGAGGACGACGTCCTCGCGATCCTGGAGTAGCGCATGGCCAGCAAGGAGCTTCGCTTCGACGAATCCGCCCGGCGCGCGCTGCAGCGCGGCGTCGACATCCTGGCCGACGCGGTGAAGGTCACGATGGGGCCGCGTGGCCGCAACGTGCTGATCGAGAAGAGCTGGGGCGCGCCCACCTCGACCAAGGACGGCGTCACCGTCGCCAAGGCGGTCGAGGTCGCGAGCAAGTTCGAGAATCTCGGCGCGCAGATGGTGAAGGAGGTCGCTTCGAAGACCTCCGACGTGGCCGGTGACGGGACGACGACGGCCACCGTGCTCGCGCAGGCGATCTACGCGGCCGGCCTGAAGCTGGTCGCCGCCGGCGCGTCGCCGATGTCGCTGAAGCGCGGCATCGACAAGGCGGTCGCCGCGGTGGTCGAGCAGCTGGCCAAGAACTCGCGGCGGGTGCGCGGCAAGGACGAGATCACGCAGGTCGGCACCGTCTCGTCGAACGGCGACGCGTCGATCGGGACGATGATCGCCGAGGCGATGGACAAGGTCGGCAAGGAAGGCGTGATCACCGTCGAAGAGGGCAAGAGCGCGACGACCGAGCTCGATGCCGTCGACGGCATGCGCTTCGACCGCGGCTATCTCTCCCCGTACTTCGTGACCGACGGCGAGCGAATGGAGGGCGTCTTCGACGACGCCTACCTGCTGATCAACGAGAAGAAGATCTCGAGCATGCGCGACATGGTTCCGCTGCTCGAGGTGGTCGCTCGTTCCGGAAAGCCGCTCGTCATCATCTCCGAGGACGTCGAGGGCGAGGCGCTCGCGACCCTGGTCGTGAACAAGCTGCGCGGCACGCTGAACGTCGCCGCCTGCAAGGCGCCCGGCTTCGGGGATCGCCGCAAGGCGATGCTCGAGGACATCGCGATCCTCACCGGCGGTCGCGCGATCAGCGAGGACCTCGGCATCAAGCTCGAGAACGTGACGCTCTCCGACCTCGGCCGCGCCAAGCGCGTGGTGCTCGACCGCGAGAACACCACGATCATCGGCGGCGCCGGCAAGAAGGCCGACATCGAGGGCCGCGTCTCGCAGCTGCGCAAGCAGATCGAGGACACCGACTCGGACTACGACCGCGAGAAGCTGCAGGAGCGGCTGGCGAAGCTGGCCGGCGGCGTCGCGGTGATCCGCGTCGGCGCCGCGACCGAAGCGGAGCTGAAGGAGAAGAAGGCGCGCGTCGAGGACGCGCTCCACGCCACGCGCGCGGCCGTCGAAGAGGGCATCGTCGCGGGCGGCGGAGTCGCGCTGGTCCGCGCCGAGAAGGCGCTCGGCGATCTCGGGCTCGAAGGCGACGAGGCGCTCGGCGCCGAGATCGTGCGAACGGCGCTGACCGCGCCGCTGCGGCAGATCGCGATGAACGCGGGGCACGACGGATCGGTCGTGCTCTCGCGCGTTCGCGAGAAGTCCGGAGACCACGGCTTCAACGCCGCGACCGAGCAGTACGTGGACCTGGTGAAGGACGGCATCATCGACCCGACCAAGGTCGTGCGCGCCGCGCTCCAGAACGCCGCGAGCGTCGCCGGCCTTCTGCTCACCACCGAGTGCGCCGTGGTCGACCGGCCCGAGCCGGCGGCCGCCGGCGGCGGCGGCGCCCCCGACATGGGTGGCATGGGCGGTATGGGCGGCATGGGCGGCATGGGCGGTATGGGCGGTATCGGCGGTATGGACTTCTGAGAGGCCCGGGCGGCGCGGGCGACCGCGCCGCCCGCTCAGAACACCACCCCCCGCCGGCCGAGCGCGAGGATCCGGTCCTCGAGGTGCGCGAGCACCGCGCGTGCGAGCACCACGCGCTCCACGTCGCGGCCCTTCCGAACCAGATCGCCGATCGTGTCCCGGTGCGAGACCGCGACGACGTCCTGCTCGATGATCGGGCCCTCGTCGAGCTCGCTCGTCGCGTAGTGGGCCGTGGCACCGATGCGCTTCACGCCTCGCTCCCACGCCTGGTGGTACGGGCGCGCGCCGCTGAACGCGGGCAGCGTGCTGTGGTGGATGTTGATGATCCGCTCCGGGAACTCCGAGATGAAGCGCTCCGAGAGCACCTGCATGTAGCGGGCGAGCACGACCAGATCGATCTTCTCGCGCCGCAGCAGCTCGAGCTCGCGCTGCTCCTGCGCCGCCTTCGTCTGCTTGTCGATCTCGAAGACGTGGTAGGCGACACCGAACTGCGACGCGACCCCAGCGAGATCCGGGTGGTTCGAGACCACCAGCGCGATCTCGCCGCGCAGCTCGCCGAGCCGGTGCCGGATCAAGAGGTCGTAGAGGCAGTGCTCGAACTTCGAGACGAAGATCGCGACGCGCTTGGGACGGTCGGAGTAGGAGATCCGCCAGCGCATCTGGTAGCGGCCGCACTCGATTCCGAGCAGAGCCTCGAGCTGATCGCGCGGGATGTCGAGCTCGGCCAGGTCGAATTGGATCCGCTGGCTGAAGATCCCCTGCTCGGGGTCCAGGTGCTGCTGCGCCTCGAGGATGTTCGCGCCGTGGTCGTGCAGGAGCTGCGCCATCGCCGCGACCAGGCCCTTCCGATCCGGACAGCAGAGCAGAAGCGTCGCCGTGGTCGTCGCACTCACGTCGCGTCTTTCGGGAGCGTTTGGAGCAGCGCGATGCACGCCTGACGCGCGGTGCGCCCGCTTCTCGTGCCGCGCTCGAGCGCGAAGCGCAGCGCAAGCGCCTCTAGCTCGGCAGCGGGCACGAGGCCTTCCAGTCCAAGTGACTTCGCATGGAAGCGGACGATGCGCAGATAGGTCTCCTGGTCGAAGGCGAAGAACGGCAGCTCGAGTCCGAAGCGATCCGAGAGCGAGACCTTCTCTTCGGCCGTCTCGCCCGGGTGCAGGAGTCCGTCGGAATCCATTCGCGCCTCGGCATTCTCGGACAGGCGCTCGGTCAACAGATGGCGCCGGTTCGAGGTCGCGATGATCAACGCGTTCGCAGGCCGGCTCTCGAGCCCGCCGTCGAGCTCGGCCTTGAGCAGCTTCCAGCTCGTGTCGCCCTCCTCGAAGGAGAGATCGTCGCAGACCACGCCGAAGCGCTCGCGCCGGCCGCGAATCAGAGCCCAGAGCGGCGCGAGCTCGAGCAGGTCGTCGCGGCGCACCTCGACCAGCCGGAAGCCGCCTTCCGCGAACTCGCAGAGCAGCCCGCGAACCGCCGACGACTTGCCCGTGCCGCGCTCGCCGTAGAGCAGCATGTCGAGCGCGGGCTCGCCGCGCACGAACGCGGCGACGTTGGCGCGCAGCTTCGCGACCGAGCGCTCCACGCCGAGCAGCGCGTCGAGCGGGTACAGGTCCGGGTGCAGGATCGGCCGCAGTGCGCCGGCGCGAAAGCGGTACGCGAGCGCCTTCTCCTCGTCGGCGCCCGCGGCGGGCGCATCGGCGCGCGAGAGCGCGTCCTCGAGCCGCTCGAGCACGCGCTCGATCCTGGGCAGGAGAGCGTCCCAGCTGCGTTTCACGTCGCGTCCCGCGCCACCGCGATCAGAGCTTGAGCTTGCTTCGCGTTCCGCCGCCGCGCGGCGCGATCAGGCCGATCAGGATTCCGACCAGCACGATTCCCGCACCGGCGGTGAGCGCCTTCCAGCGCGCGTTCGCGCTCGCGTTCGATGCGTCCACCTCGAGCACGCGGTTGCGCTCGCGCAGCGTCGCGAGCTCGACCAGCTCCGCACTCTGCGCCACCAGCTTCTGGTCGAGCTCGGAGATGCGCGCCTCCGCCACGACAAGCTTCTCGCGCAGCTGCGGAAGCTGAGTGCTCGCCGGCGGCTCGGCCGAGACGTAGTCGCTCGGAACCCAGCCCTCCAGGTCCGCGTGCCTCACCCTGACCCAGTCGCCACTTCGCTCGAGCGTCCGGACCGCCGAGCCCGCCGGCAGGATCTTCAGGATGCGGTACTCGAGCCCGGGCCCGGAGCGGAGGTGGGCGCGCACCTCGCCATCGACGAACTCCGCCGCGGCGATGCGCGCGGTGCAGACGACGAGAACGACCCAGACGAGCCAGCGTGCCACGCGCATTCTCTACCACCTCGAACGGGCAGGTTCCAGCTAGAAGAAGATTTTCGCGAAGACGAGCGCGGCGGCGATGCCCGTGAGGTCGGCCGCCAGACACGCGAATACGGTGTGGCGGGCCGCCCGCACACCGACGCTCCCGAAGTACAGAGCCAGGACGTAGAAGGTCGTCTCGGTGCTCCCGTTGATGACCGAGACCAGGTAGCCCACGAACGAGTCCGGCCCGTGCGTCGTCATGGTCTCCGTCATCACCGCCATCGCGCCGCTCCCCGAGAGCGGCCGGATCAGCGCCATGGGGAGTGCCTCGGCGGGAAAGCCGAGCAGCGACGTGACCGGCGACACCGCCTGGGTCAGAGCGCCGAGCGCGCCCGAGTGCCGGAACATGGCGACACCGACGAGGATCGCGACCAGGAACGGGATGATCATGATCGCGATCTCGAAGCCCTCGCGCGCGCCGGCGATGAACGAGTCGTAGACCTTCACGCGACGCGTGAAGCCGAACAGGACGATCGCCGCCATCAGCGCCGGCAGAAGCCAGGTGTCGAGCGCCTGCTTCACGCCCTCGAGTCCGCTCGAATCGGGAGCGCCCGACGCGAGCTGCCGCACGAGTGCAAAGGCGAGCAACGACAGGAAGCCGGCGAAGACGAGCTTGCGCAGCGGCTCGCCGCGCGCCCGAACACCCGCGAGCTCCTCGGCCTCGGCCATGCCGCGGATCGCCGCCGCGGCGCTCGGGGCGGCAGCGTTCTCCGGCGCCCCGAGCGCGGCTCGCTCGACCGCGAAGACCGCGCGACCCTGGAGCAGCTTCGTCACCCCCACCGCGACGAGCGTCGAGCAGGCGGTCGCGAGAACGGTCGGGACCACGATCCCGGCGGCATTGCCCGAGCCCAGGCTCGCGCGAATCGCGATCACGCCGAGCGGGAGCACGGCGACGCCGGAGGTGTTGATCGCCAGGAACAGCGCCATCGCGTTGCTCGCCACGCCCGGCCGCGCGTTCAAGGTCTCGAGCTCGCGCATGGCTTTCAGCCCGAACGGCGTCGCGGCGTTGCCCAGCCCGAGCACGTTCGCGGCCAGGTTCAGGACCATCGCGCCCATCGCCGGGTGCTCGGGCGGCACGTCCGGAAACAGCCTGCGCATGACCGGCGAGAGGGCGCGCGCGATCGAGGCCATGAAGCCCGCGTCGCGCAGCACCCGCATGAAGCCGAGCCAGAGCGCCATCGGCCCGATCAGGCCGAACGCGACCACCATCACCGCGTTCTTCGCCGCGTCGAGCGCCGCCTGGTTCGTGGCGGGCATCGTGCCCGCAAACGCCGCGACCAGGACCGAGCTTGCGATCAGCGCGATGAAGATCGCGTTCAGCACTAGCGGGGAAAGGCGTCCGGAAGCCCGCCGTCGACGGGAAGCACCGCACCGGTGGTGGGAGTCTCCTGGCAGGCGAAGAAGACCACCGCCCGGCCCACGTGCCCCGCCGTGACGCGCGCCTTCAGCAGATTGCGGTTGCGGTAGAACTCCTCGAGCTCCTCGGGCGCGATCCCGCGCGCGGCCGCGCGGCCGGGACCGACCTCCTGCCACAGACCCGAGCGGTTCTCGGCCTCGCCGAAGACCGCGTCCGCGTTCACCAGGTTCACGCGCACGCCGATCGCTGCACCCTCGAGCGCGGCGACGCGGCCGAGCTGGTGCGCGCCGGCCTTCGAGGCGCTGTAGGCGCCGAACTCGATTCCGGGCGCGAACACGTTCTTGGTCGAGACCAGCACGATGTTTCCGCCCGTCGCCTGCCGGCGCAGCTGGAACAGTGCCTCGCGGAGGGTGAGGAACGCGCCCTTCAGGTTGACGTCGACCGCGGCCTCGAAGTCGGAGAGTGCGAGATCCGCAAGCGCCCCGACGCGCGCGACCCCCGCGTTCACGACCACGACGTCCACGCCGCCGAAGCGCTCGGCCGCGTGCAGGAACGCGTCGCGGACGTCGCCCTCGTCGGTGACGTCGCAGCGCACGCCAAGGCAGCGCTCGTCGCCGATCCGCTCGGTCGCGGCCGCCAGCCGCGCCTCGTCCACGTCGACGAGCACGACGTTCGCCCCGGCGCGGAGCAGCTCGCGCGCGACGCCCTCGCCGATCGCGCCCGCGCCGCCGGTCACCAGCGCCACCTGGCCTTCGAGCTTGGCTTGGGCGTCGCGGCGCAGCTTCGCCTGCTCGAGGCTCCAGTACTCCATGTCGAAGAGCTCGCCCTCCGAGAGCCCCTCGTAGCGGCCGATCGACGCCGCCCAGATCTTCGTGCGCACGGTGTGCTCGGCGATGTCGGCCGCGATCCGCGCGTCCCGTCGCGTCGCGCCCGCGGCGACCAGGCCGATGCCCGGCAGCACGAGCACTCGCGGCGTCGGATCGAGCATGGTGCGCTCCACGCGCTTGGCCGCGACGTTCCGGTCGAAATACTTCGCGTAGGAGCTGCGGTACTCCTCGATCTCCTCGCGAAGCCGCGTCGCGAGCGCCTCGAGATTCCCGTACGGCGGCCGCTCGATGAACAGATAGCGGCCCTTCGTGCGGATCACGTGATCGGGCGTGATCGGCGCGCTCGCGGCCAGCTCCGGCCCCTGCTCGGCCGCGGCGAAGTGCAGGATCTCGTCGGAGCTGCGCTTCTCGAGCACGAAGCGGCGGAACGGGCGCTCGAGATCGCCGGTGCGAACGGCGAGCGCACCGCGAACGACCGAGGCGATCTCCTTCCACTCGCGCATGGCCACGACCGGCCGCGCGTCGAGCGGCCGGCGGCCCTCGGTCTGGCCGTCGATGAAACTGCGCGCTCGCCCGACCAGCTCGATGTGCCGCTCGTAGCTGGTCTTCGCGTCGTCTCCGAACGTGACCAGGCCGTGCTTCTCGAGCACCAGGCCCACGACGTCCGGATCCTTCTCGAAGATCTCGACGGCGGACTTGGCGAGCGCGAAGCCGGGCATCGCCCAGGGAACCCATCCGACCCGCGAGCCGAACAGCGCGCGCACGCGGGAGGCGCCGTCGGGCTGGTTCGTGAGCGCGAGGATCGCGTCGGCGTGCGAGTGATCGACGAAGGCCGCGGGCAGGAAGGCGTGGAGCAGCGTCTCGATGCTCGGCGTCGGCGCGGTCGGGTCGACGAGCGCACGGCGCTGCTGCGCGACCATGTTTTCGTCGGAGAGCGCGCCGAGCGCGCGCAGCTCGAGCAGCGGCTGGAGCAGGAGCGCCGGCAGGCCCGCGGGCTCGATCCGCGCCAGGTCGCTCCCCGAGCCCTTCACGTGCAGCACGCGGACGTCGCGCCCGAAGAGATCGCGCGCGCTCGTCTTGACCGAGGTGTTGCCACCGCCGTGCAGCACCAGGTCCGGCTCGGCGCCGATCAGCCGAGACGTGTAGACGCGGTCGGCGAGGGCTTCGCCCTGCTCGGAGTAGCGCTCCCGGTAGCGCGCGAGCTCCTCAGGACCGAAGCGGCTCTCCATTGCGCGAAAACCTAGCAGAGAGGGCTTGCCTTGCCCCCGCACCGGGCCGCCGATACCCTGCGCGAGTCGGCTCCGAGCGCGCCCTGCCAAGGGTGTTCGCTCGGCCTGGTCAGTGCCGTCGATGAGCGGGCGGCGATCGGGGCGGGAGCTGGGTCCCGCGCGACGTTCACGCGCCGCGTTAGGAGGTGGTCCAAAAGTGTTTCAATCAAGCACAGTGACGGCAGAGGTGGTTTCCATCTAGGTCCGCCTAGAAACCTGGTGGCGGACCTGGCATGGCCCAGGAACCACCCGAACCCCGAGGGTCCGCTTGGTCACTGAGCGGGCGACCGCCACGGCGGGCGCAGCACCTTCGGGGTTTTTCTCGCCCGAATCGATCCGAACGCAGACCACGGGAGCCGCAGAATTGGAGTTCGAGCAGCGCTGCCGGGATCTGCTCCCGAGCCTGGAACGCGAGGACGGCGGACTGCGATTCCACGTCGCGACCGTCGACGGCCCGGCGGTGATGTCGTCGTGGACGTCCGCGCATCTCGCGCTCTCGTTGCGCCACATCGACGCCGCCGCCGCGCTCGCGGAGCTTCGCGCCCTGTACGAAGGCTGTCAGCGCGACGACGGCCTGCTCGCGGCCGAGCGCGTCGCCGACGAGGCGGAGCGCAGCGCGCGCATGCGCGAAGTCGGCGCGGTCTTCGGCGAGGACGCGCGCTCGCAGCTGATCGCGCCGCCGGTCGCCGCGTTCGCGGTCGCCTGTCTCGCGCTCGCCGACGCGGAGGGAAGCCGCGATCTGCTCGAGCTCGCCACGCGCGAGCTCGACGCGATCTGGGGCGCACGGCTGCCCCCCGACACGCCGCTGCCGGTGATCCTGCACCCGCTGGAGAGCGGCGTTCCGCGTTCGGCGCTCTTCGAATCGCTGCTGGACTGCGAGGACGACGACGAGTGGCGCGACGACAGCGCGACGCTGTTCCGCTCCGCTGCGGCCTGCCGGCTCGACCCCGAGCACGCGCTGCGCGCGGGTCACCCGTTCGTGATCGAGGACCCCGTCTTCTGCGGCTGGCTGCTGCTCGCGCTCGAAGAGTGCTCGCGCGCCTGGGAGAAGCTCGGCGACACGACTTCGTGTCAGAAGCTGCGGATCCGCTCCGAGATGATCGCCGAGGGCATCCACTCGCGTCTCTGGTGGGAGGAGCATGAGATCTACGCCGGCTGGAATCGCGGCCGGCAGAGCGCGCTCCGCTCGGTGACGGCCGGGGGGTTGCTTCCCGCCGCGACGCGAACGCTGGCCGAGGAGGGCACGCCGCGGCGTCTGGTCGATCGCCACCTGCGCCCCTCGGCGTCCGCGCTCTGGAGCTCGCGCGGCGTCTTCCACGCCCCGCCCATGCGCGGCGAGCGCGACGACCTCGATTCCCGAGGCGATCGGCCCGACGCGGCCTCGCCGCTCGCGCACTTCTGGGCGCACCTTGTGCTCTCGCGCGCGGAACGCCCGGCCGACGCGCGCGTCGCACGCGCACAGCTCGAGGCGCTCGCGCTCGCGCGCGGGTTCCAGCACGAGTACGACGTCGGGAAGGATCAGCCCGAGGCGATGCTCGCGGACACGTCCGCCCTGCCCCTGCTCGCGCTGGGAATGCGCGAGCGCGGCCTGCTGTAGACTGACCCTCGTCGTCATGGGGTTCTACGAGCGCCACGTCTTTCCGCACGTCCTCGACTTCGTGATGCGCGGCATGCAGCCGCTTCGCGGCGGCGTGCTCGCGCCGGCCTCGGGCGACGTGCTCGAGATCGGCTTCGGAACCGGACTGAACCTTCCGCACTACCCGGCGTCGGTCCGCTCGCTCTCCGCGATCGATCCGATGGACGCGCTGCAGGAGCGGGTCGCGGCCCGGGTCGCGGCCGCGCCGTTTCCGGTCGAGCGGCACCGGCTGCGCGCCGACGGCGGGCTGCCGTTCGACGCGGGGCGCTTCGACTGCGCGACGGTGACCTGGACGCTCTGCACCATCCCCGATCCGGTCGCGGCGCTTCGCGAGGTCCGCCGGGTGCTCAAGCCCGGCGCGCGTCTGCTCTTCATCGAGCACGGCCGCAGCGACGACGCGCGCGTCGCGCGCTTCCAGGACCGCTGGAATCCGATCCAGAACGTGATCGGCGTCGGCTGCAACGTGAACCGGAGGATCGACGCGCTGATCCTGGAGGCGGGCTTCGAATTCGAGAAGCTCGAGCGCTTCAAGGCCGACGGCCCCCGCTTCCTCGCCGAGATGTACCGCGGAGTCGCGACGAGCTAGCCGCTTGCAGCTGCGCGCCTTCGGGCGTAGCCTGCGTTCCAGAATCAGACACGGCGTTCTGAATAATGGAACGATCGAGCGACTTCAGCGGAACCATCGACAAGGCCCTCGAGCTGCTGTTCCACCTGCACGAGCAGCCCGCTCCGCGCGGCGTCTCCGAGCTCGGCCGGGCGCTCGCGCTTCCGAAGTCGACCGCGCACCGGCTGCTCGCGTCGCTCTCGCGGCGCGGGCTGGTCGAGCGCGACGCGCTGGGGCGCTACCGCCCGGGGATCGCGCTGGTCGCGCTCGGGCTCGGCGTGCTGGAGCGCGAACCGCTGGTCGAGGCCGCGCGGCCGGTGCTGGAGCGGACGGCGGAGGCGCTCGGCGAGACGATCTTCCTTTCGGCCGCGCGCGCCGGGCGGCTCTACGTGGTCGACAAGCAGGAGGGCTCGGGCTTCCTGCGCGCCGCTCCGCGCGTCGGCAGCGAGATTCCCGCGCACGCGACCGCGATCGGCAAGCTCTATCTCGCCTTCGCGCCCGGCGATCTGCTTCCCGTGCGATCGGAGATCGCGCGCTTCACGCCCGCGACTCTGGTCGAACCGCGCGCGCTCTCGCGCGAGATCGAGCGCGTGCGCGCGAGCGGAATCGCCGAGATGCGCGACGAGTGGATTCCCGGGCTCTCGGGCGTGGCCGCCCCGATCCGACTCGGCGAGCGGCTCTTCGGCGCGATCGCGCTCGCCGCGCCGAGCCCGCACTTCTCGGGCGCGAGCGAGATCGCGTTTCGCGAAGGCGTGCTCGCGGCGGCCGCCGAGATCGAGACGCGCCTTTCGGGAGGGCGCCGGATGCCCGCGCGCAAGCGCGCAGGAGGTGACACATGAAGGTGTGGATCGACGGCCGCGTCGTCGACGGGAGCGAGGCGCGCGTCCCGGTCACGGATCACGGGCTGCTCTACGGCGACGGGATCTTCGAGGGCATCCGGCTCGCCGGCGGACGCGTGTTCAGGCTCGACTCGCACCTCGCGCGACTGCGCCACTCGGGCCGGGCGATCGGCCTCGAGCTGCCGGGCGGAATCGCCGGCGTTCGCGAGATCGTGCTCGCGACGGCTCGCGCCTGGGGACGGCCCGACGGCTACGTGCGCCTGCTCGTCACGCGCGGCGACGGCGCGATGGGCGTGGACCCGACGCGCTGTCCGAGCCCGCGGGTGATCTGCATCGCCTGCGAGATCGAGCTCTTCCCGGCGCAGCTTCTCGCGACCGGGGTCTCGATGGTGACCGTGAGCGTGCGGCGACCCGGGCCCGACGTGCTCGATCCCCGCGTGAAGAGCCTGAACTACCTGAACAGCGTGCTGGCCAAGCGCGAGGCCAGGCTGCGCGGCGCCGACGAGGCGCTGATCCTGAACTCGGTCGGAAACGTGGCCGAGGCCGCGGTGGCGAACGTGTTCGCGTTCCGCCGCGGGAAGCTGCTGACCCCGCCCGCGACGGACGGGGCGCTCGAAGGCGTGACACGCGGATGTGTCATGGAGCTCGCGGCCGGGCTCGGGATCCCGGCCGAGGAGCGCAGCCTGACGCGAATGGACCTGCTCTCCGCCGACGAGGTCTTCCTGTCGGGGACGGGCGCGCGAATCGTCGCCGTGCGCTCGCTCGACGGCGCCGAGATCGGAGTCCGGGCGCCGGGCCCGGTCACCGAGAAGCTCGCCGCCGCCTTCGCGGAGGTCGCCAGGAGCGACGGCCCGATCTACCTCGACTGAGGCGCGCTTCGGATGCGCGAGTGGTGGGCGGTCTGCTCGGCCGAGTAGGCGTGCTCCCGGCCCACCACGCAGGCGCGGCGGGCGTCGCAGGCCAGGGCGCATTCGGGAAGCGTGAGGCGAATCCGGTAACACGCCTGCGCGTCGACGCCGCCCGCGCCGACGAGCCCCCCGTGACAGGCGCTCGCGCAGGGAGCCGCGCAGCCGTCGCAGGGTGACCAGGGCGCGGGCTCGCGCGGCTCGAAGCTCTCGACCACGAGCAGCACGGCGCGAATCCCGATCCAGGGTCCGTACCTGGGATGGATCAGCACGCCGACGCGGCCGGGAGCGCCGAAGCCCGCGCGCCGCGCCAGCGCGACCAGCGGCAGGTACACACCGTCGCGTCGGTCGGCGTAGAAGCCGACCACGGCCGCAGGCTCGCAGAGCGCCGCGGACCGCGCGAGCACCCGGCGCGTGTACGCGTCGAGCGGGTCGATCTCGAGCGCACGCTCGGGCGAGGCGGCGAAGCGCTCCCAGAGCTCGCGCCCCGCGTTTCCGACCACGAGCGCGCCGCGCGCGCCGGGCGCGAGCTGCGAAGATCGCCACGGCTCGGGCACGAGCGAGTCGTACTCCGCGATCGCAAGCGCTCCGGCGAGCCCGAGCCCGGCGTCGGCGAGCTCGGCCAGAGCCCGTTCGAGGCTCAAGCCCCGCTCTCGAAGCTTCGCCCCGCCTCGAGCCCGACGCGCTTCGCGAAGTCCGCGGCCGCCTCCTTGCCGCCGTCGGCGCGCACCCGCTTCACGCGCAGCGCGCCGCCGCGAAGCGCGATCGACAGCCCTGCGTCGCCGCAGTCGATCACGGTTCCCGCCGCGGCCGAAGCGCGCTCGGGAAGCAGCGCGGCGTCGAAGAGGCGAACGCGTTGCCCGGCGAAGCGCAGCCAGGCGCCGGGCTGCGGATCGCAGCCGCGCACGAGCCGGTCGATCTCGGCTGCGGGCGCGGCCAGATCGATCGCCGCCACCGTGTCGTCGACCAGCCCGTGCGCGGTCGCGAGCCGCTCGTCCTGGGCGCGCGGCTTCGCGCGACCGCTGGCGACCAGCTCGGTGGCCTCGACCATCGCTTCGATCCCCAACGGCTGCAGCTTCTCGAAGAAGAGCGTCGAGGTCGTCTCCGTCGGCGAGATCCCGACGCCGCCCTTCTGCAGGACGATCGGCCCGGTGTCGACGCCGTCGTCGGGAACGAAGATCGTCACGCCCGTCTCGCGCTCGCCGAGAATGATCTGGTACTGCAGCGCCGCGCCGCCGCGAAAGCGCGGCAGGAGCGAGGGGTGGAAGCACAAGCTCTTGTGCCGCGGATCGTCGGTGATCTCGCGCGGCAGGAAGACCTGCACCGACGCGAGCAGATTCAGGTCGGCGCCGAGCGCGCGGTGCTCGGCGAGCGCGGCCTCGATCGGCTCACCGCTCTTCTTGCGGAAGAAGCGCCGCCGCACCAGCGCGATGCCGAGCTCGGCGGCGCGCTCGGCCAGCGCGTCGGGGCGGCCGGCGTCGGGTGGCGCGAATACGCCGACGACCTCGTGGCCGTTCGCGCGCACCCGCTCGAGCGTCTCGCGGCCGAACGCGGCCTGGCCGAAGAGCGCAATGCGCAGGCTCATCCGGGCAGCCTAGCACGCGGCCCGATCGACCGGACCGGACGCGCGGGGTGACCGAGCGCGAGCACTCCCGGCGGAATGTCGCGAGTCACGACCGAGCGCGCGCCGACCACGACGTCGTCGCCGATGGTCACGCCCTGCAGCACAGTCACGTCCGACGCGATCCAGACGCGCTCGCCGATCGTCACCGGGCTGCTGCGTTCGGGGGTGTGCACGTCGAGGTTGTGGAAGTCCGAGTCCAGCACGCGCGAGCCGAAGCCGATCATCGAGTCGTCGCCCATGCGAATGCCGACGTTCGCGTGCAGCATCGCCCCATTCACCAGGCAGCGAGCGCCGAGCTCGATGCGCGCGCCCTCGGCCACGGTGACGAAGTTCGGGCCGCACTCGGTGCGCAGCCAGACGCGCGGCCCGAGCAGAAGCGATCCACCCGACTGTACCCAGACGTGGTTCACGCGCCGCCGCTCGGTCGCGTAGCCCGGGCCGACCGAGACGCGCGCGCCCGGCTCGATGCGAAGATCAGTGAGGCGCAGGTTCGGCGAGACCGCGGCGCCGAGCTCGAGCCGCGTACCGAATCTCTGCCGCCAGATGGCGAAGCGCAGCTGGTCCCAGGCATAGATCGCGCGTAGCAGCTCGGCTTTCATGGCGGCGCAGTCTATCACTGGCACGCGGCGTGACTTGTGCGCTCCACTTCCCCCGCGCCTCCGGCCGATGAGAGCCGGCGGTGGCCGCCGGGAAAGATGCGCTCTACGACCTCGTCCTCGCCGAGCTCGAGCGGGCGCTCGACCCGCGCGAGCTGCGCAGGCGCGGGCGCGACGGCATCGTCGAGCTGGCCCAGAACGCGGCGGACTTCGCCGAGCTGCGTCCCCCGGGCGAGGCGCGCTTGCGGGTCACGTCGCCCGCCGGCCTGCGGGCGGGCCGCACCGCGATCGAGATCCTCGCGGCCGACCAGCCCTTCATCGTCGACACCGTGCGGCTGGTGCTTCGCAGGAGCGGGCAGCACGAGCTCGTGCTCCTGCACCCGCTGCTCGCGATCGAGCGGGACCTCGACGGCGGCGTCGAGAGCCTGGGGCGCGAGTCGGTGCCGCGGACGCGCGAGTCGTACGTCTACGCCGAGATCCACGCGCTGGACGACGCGAGCGAGTGCGCGCGGCTCGAATCGGAGCTCGCGCACGCGCTCGCCGACGCGCGCCGGGTGGTCGGCGACCATGCGCCGATGCTCGCACGCCTGCGCGAGCACGCAGCGCGGATCGAGGCCTGCGCCGACGCCCTGTCCGGAGCTTGCGAGCGCGCGCGAAACCTGGCGGAGATGTTCCGCTGGCTCGAGGGGGAGGGATTCCTCTTCATGGGCTATCGGCGCTACGCGGTGCAGCGCGAGCCGGGCGGCTACCGCGTCACGCTCGAGCCTTCGAGCGCGCTCGGAATCCTCGCCGAGCTCGACGATTCCCGCTTCGACGACGCGGAGGCGAAGACGCCGGTGCCCGCGCTCGTGGCTTCGCGCCTCGAAGACGAGCGCGTGATCTTCTTCGACAAGACGCGAAGCGACTCGACGGTCCACCGGCTCGGCAGGCTCGACTCGGTTTCGGTGAAGCTCCTCGACGAGCGCGCGCGGGTGATCGGCTTCGGGCGGTTCGTCGGCCTGCTCACGAACCGGGCGATGCGGATGCGGCCTTCGGCGCTGGGAATCCTCGCGGCGCGACGCGCGCGCGTCGTCGAAGCGCTCGGAGCCGAGCCCGGGTCGCACACGCACAAGCTCGCGCTCGAAGCGTACGACTGCCTGCCGCTCGAATTCCTTCTGCCCGCGCAGCTCGAAGACGTGCGGCGGGTCGTCGCGAGCGTCGTTTCCGCGGCCGAGCTCTCACGGGTCGAGGTCGTGAGCGTGTCCGATCCGGAGAACCGCTCCTTCTTCGTTTCCGTGGTGCTGCCACGGCGCGCCTACGAGGAGCGCTTTCGCGGCGAGATCGACCGCCTGCTCGAATCCCGTCACGCCGCGAGCCAGATCGATCACCGCACCTCGTTCCTCGACGAGGACCTGGCGCTCGTGCACTTCTTCTGCGCCTGCGAATCGGACCTGGCGCCGGGCGCGCTCGACGGCCTCGAAGCCGAGGTTCGCGACCTGGTCGAGCGCTGGCAGGATCGCTTCGAGGAAGCGCTCGCGCAGAGCTGGCCCGACGAGCGCGCGTTCCGCCTCGCCGAGCACTACGCGCGCGCGTTTCCGGATTCGTACCGCGTGGTCACGTCGCCCGAAGAAGCCGCGCTGGACACGGGCCACCTCGAACGGCTGCGCGCGGGCGAGTCGGGCGTCGAGATCGGGCTCGACCTGGCCACCGCCTACGGCGACCCGCGCACCCAACGGCTGAAGCTGTATCTGCGCGAGCGGCCGTACCTGACCGACGTGCTTCCCGTCGTGCACCGCTTCGGGGTGCACGTCGTCGACGCGACGCTCACCGAGATCGCCGCGCCGCCGCTGCCGTCGCTCTGGGTGGTGGCGTTCCGGATCGAGCCGATGACCGGCGCGGAAGACGCGTCGGGTGCCGTCGAGGCGCGCGTTCTCGACGGCCTGCGCGCGGCGCTCTCCGGCCGGGTGGCGAGCGACGAGCTGAATCGGCTCGTGCGCGGCGCGGGTCTCGATTGGCGCGCGGTGGACGTGCTTCGCGCCTACCTGGAGTACGCGCGGCAGATCGGTCAGGCGCCCGCGTGGGCGCTCGGCTGCGACGCGCTGGCGCGACACCCGGAAGCGACGCGCGCGCTTGCCGCGCTGTTCCAGGCTCGCTTCGACCCGAGCCTGGCGGCGGAGCGCGAGCCCGCGCTCGCCGGCGCCGCGAGCGCACTGGCCGCGGCGCGCGCGCCGATCCGAAGCGCCGCGGAGGATCGCGTCTTCGGCGTGCTCGAGTCGCTGATCCGCGCGACGCTGCGAACCAGCTTCTTCACGGCCGCTGCTCCGGCGGATCCGCACGAGCTCGCGCTGAAGCTCGACTCGCGCGCGATCCCGGGCATTCCCGCTCCGGTTCCGCTCTGCGAGATCTTCGTGCACTCGAGCGAGTTCATCGGCATCCATCTGCGCGGCGGAAGGGTCGCGCGTGGCGGGCTGCGCTGGAGCGATCGGCTGCAGGACCTGCGCACGGAGATCCTCTCGCTCTGGAAGACGCAGCGGGTGAAGAACGGACTGATCGTCCCGGTCGGCGCGAAGGGCGGTTTCGCGCTCAGGCGGATCGCGTCCGACGCGCCGGGCGCGCGCGCCGAGGCGGATCGGATCTACCCACGCTTCGTCTCCGCTCTGCTCCGGCTCACCGACGACGTCCGCGCCGACCGCGTGATCGGTCCCGACCGGGTCGTGCGCCACGACGGCGACGATCCGTATCTGGTCGTGGCCGCGGACAAGGGCACGGCGCACCTCTCCGACGTCGCGAACCGTGTCGCGCTGGAGGCGGGCTTCTGGCTTGGCGACGCGTTCGCCAGCGGCGGGAGCAACGGGTACGACCACAAGCTCTGCGCGATCACCGCGCGCGGCGCCTGGATCTGCGCGCGGCGCCACTTCGCGGAGCTCGGTCGGGACCCGGATCGCGAGGACTTCTCGGCCGTGGGAATCGGCGACATGTCGGGCGACGTGTTCGGAAACGGACTCCTGCTGCTGCGGCGCGCGAAGCTTCTCGCGGCGTTCGATCACCGCCACGTCTTCGTCGATCCGGATCCGGATCCGGACGCCGCGTGGCGGGAGCGAAAACGACTGTTCGAGCTGCCGCGCTCCTCCTGGGCCGACTACGCGAGCGAGCGCATCAGCGCGGGGGGCGGCGTCTACGAGCGCGGGGCGAAGAGCATCGCGCTCTCGCCACAGGCGCGCCGCGCGCTCTCGATCGACGCGGAGCTCGTCTCGGGCGAGGAGCTGATCCGCGGCGTCCTGCGCGCGCCCGTGGATCTGATCTGGAACGGCGGAATCGGCACGTACGTGAAGGCCTCGGCCCAATCGCACGCGGACGCCGGAGACCGTGCGAACGACGCGGTTCGCGTCGACGCTCACGAGATTCGCGCGCGAATCGTCGTCGAGGGCGGAAATCTCGGCCTGACGCAGGCCGCGCGCGTGGAGCTCGCGCGGGCCGGGGTTCGCATCGACACCGACGCGATCCACAACTCCGGCGGCGTCGACATGTCCGATCACGAGGTCAACTACAAGATCCTCCTCGCGGGCAGCGTCGCCGACGGATCGCTCGCTGCATCGGAGCGGAGCGCGGTGCTGCGCGCCTGCGTGGACGAGGCGGCCGAGGACGTGCTGGCCCACAACGCGAGCCAGAGCCTGTGTCTGTCGCTGGATCTGCACCGCGCGGCCGATGCGCCGGAGCGGATCGCCGACGCCGCCGAGTACCTGGTGCGCCACGCGGAGCTCGACGCGGCGCTGGAGGGTCTGCCACAGGACGGCCATGGCGCGAGCTGGACGCGGCCGGATCTCGCGATCCTGCTCAGCTACAGCAAGCTGCTCGCCAAGCGCGCGCTCGCGAGCTCGGAGGTGATCGACCAGCCGGAGCTTGCGCCGCTGCTGCAGAGCTACTTCCCGCCGCGGCTTCGCGACGCGTTCGCGCCCGCGCTCGAGTCACACCGACTGCGCCGCGAGATCAAGGCACTGGTGCTGGTGAATCGCGTCGTCGACCATGCCGGAGTCACGCTGGTTCCCGAGCTCTCGCGCACGCTGGCCGTGGACGCGAGCGAGGTGCTCGCCGCCTACTGGACGGCCGATCGACTCCTCGACGCCGATGCGCTGCGAGCAGCGGCCGACGCGAGCTCCGCGACGGAAGCGCAGCGGCTCCGCGCGCGACTCTGCGTGGAAGACGCGCTTCGAGAGGCCGCGGCGCTCGCGCTCGGACTCGAGCGCCGGGCGCTGCTCGCTCCCGACGAGCTGCTGCGGCGGCGCGAGACCCTCGCGGAGCTGCGCGCTCGCGTCGCTCCGGGACGAACGGATCTGGACGCGCTCCCGCTTCTGGTCCGCGCGCTGGGCGCGCTCGTGGCGTCGCTTCGCAGCGGCGCGCCGCTCGCGAACGCGCTCGAACTCTGGTCGGAGCTCGGAGAACGAACGCGGATCGCATGGCTCCTGGATCGCCTGGCCAGCGTCGATGCGCGCGATTCGTGGAGCCGGGTCGGCGCCGCGTCGCTCGCGCTCGACATGACCCGCGTGCTCTGCGAGCTCTGCGAGCGCGAGCTCGCCAGCCCGAGTGCCGAGCGCGGTTCGCGCCGCGCCGAGCTCGACGCGATCGCGCGGCTCGCCGCCGAGATCGAGGCCGGGGAACGCGGACTCGCTCCGCTGCTCGTGCTCTCGCAGCGAATCCGACGCCTGTGCTAGGGTTCGCCGCGGAGAGATGCCGGAGCGGTTGAACGGGGCGGTCTCGAAAACCGTTGTACCCTCACGGGTACCGGGGGTTCAAATCCCTCTCTCTCCGCCATCCGACCCGCGGACCGCCTGAGTGGAGAAGCTGGTCTACGCGCTCTTCGGAGACGTGTCGGCGAGCCCCGCGGCGATCGCGGGCGAGCTCTTCGCGCTGGGCGCTCGCCGCGTCGCCGTGAACGTTTCGGACGAGCACGTTGCGCCGAAGCTCGGCTCGCGGATCACCCGGCTCGATCCCACGCTCGGGGCCGTCGTGTCGTTCTGGCTCGAGAGCGCACTCGACCGGCGGGCGATCGAGCGCGCGCTCGCGAACACCGCGAGCAGTCTGGCCGGGTACTCCGTGCTCGAGTCCGTCGCGCTCTCGAACCGAACGCACCCGGCTTCGCCGTCGCGGCGCACGCCGGGGATCAACATGATCGCCTGCATCGCGCCCAGAATCGGACAGCCGTACGACGCGTGGCTCGAGTACTGGCTCGAAGAGCACCGGCGCGTCGCGCTCGAGGTTCAGGCCAGCTACGCCTACGTGCGCAACGTCGTCGTGCGCGCGCTCACGCCCGGAGCGCCGGCGTGGCGCGGCATCGTCGAGGAGGGCTTCGACGCCGACGCCGTCGGCGACCCGATGGCCTGGTACAAGGCCGGCGGATCGAAGCAGCGGCTCACGGAGAATCTCGGCCGGATGATCGCGAGCTGCCGCGAGTTCCTGGACCTCGACCGCGTCGAGTCACACCCGATGAGCGAATATCTGTTCTAGGTCTTGCGCAGATCCGGAAGCCGGTAGCCCTCGGACTCGAGCCTCGCGCGGATGGCTTTCTTGTCGAGCTTGCCGGTCGAGGTGAGCGGTACGGAGTCGACGAAGAGCACCTCGTCGGGGAGCTGCCACTTCGCGAAGCCGCTCGCGCAGTGTGCGGTCACGTCTTCGGCGCTGAGCTCGGCTCCGGCGCGCCGCACGACCAGCGCGACCGGACGCTCGTCCCACTTCGGGTGCGGCTGCGCGACGACCGCGGCGGTTGCGACACCGGGAAGCGACACGATGTGGTTCTCGAGGTCGACCGACGAGATCCACTCGCCGCCGGACTTGATCAGATCCTTCGAGCGATCCGCGATGATCAAGTACTCCTCGGGATCGATCTTCGCGACGTCGCCCGTCACCAGCCAGCCGTCGTGGAACTTCTCGGGCTGCGGGTCGTTGAAATACTCGGAGCATATCCACGGCCCGCGGATCAGCAGGTTCCCGGTCGCGCGGCCGTCGTGCGGAAGCGCCTTCCAGTCGTCGTCGACGATCTCGATCTCCAGGCCCGGCATGAGCAGCCCCGCCTTCGCGATGTTCTCGAACTGGGCGTCGAGCGGGAGCTCGCGGTGTTTGCGCTTGGCGATGCGGCGCGAGAGCGTGCCGAGCGGGTTCGTCTCGGTCATTCCCCAGCCCTGGATCATCTCGACGCCGAGCCGGTCCCAGAACCAGCGCATCAGCGAGACGGGCGGCGCCGAGCCGCCGCAGGTGAGGCGCTGGAGCTGCGAAAGGTCCCAGCGCTCGGGCTCGGCCTCGAGCGCCGCGCGCGCGCCCTGCCAGATCGTCGGCACACCCGCGGAAATCGTGACCTGTTCCGCCGCGATCAGGTCGAGCAGCGACTTCGGATCCATGAAGCGGTGCGGCATGACCTGCTTCGCGCCGAGCATCGTGGCGCTGAACGGAAGGCCCCAGCCCATGGCGTGGAACATGGGGACGATTCCGCAGACGCTGTCGGTCGCGGAGAGCGCCATCGCGTCGGTCATCGACTGCGCCATCGTGTGCAGGTAGGTCGAGCGGTGCGTGTACATCACGCCCTTGGGATTTCCGGTCGTGCCGCTGGTGTAGCAGAGGCCCATCGGCGCGTTCTCGTCGAGCTCGGGCCAGCGGCAGTCCGCGGGCTCCGAACCGATGAAGTCCTCCCAGTCGACGGCGTTCGGGAGCGTGGTCTGGAAGCCGCCGGCCTCGCAGCCGACCACGATCCGCTCGACGCTGGCGAGCTTGCCGCGAAGCGGCTCCAGCAGCGGCAGCAGGTCGGCGTCGACGAGCAGCACGCGATCGGCCGCGTGATTCACGATGTACTCGAGCTCGCGCGGAGAGAGCCGGATGTTCAGCGTGTGCAGCACCGCGCCCATCGACGGCAGCGCTTGATACGCCTCGAGGTGGCGGCGGCCGTTCCACATGAACGTGGCGACCCGGTCGCCGATCCCGATGCCGTGGCGTCGCAGGGCGCTTGCGAGCTGACAGGCGCGAGCGCGCGTCTGCGCGTAGCTCTGCCGATGCCTTCCGTTCGCGGTCGCGGTGACGATCTCCTCGTCGGGCGAGAGCCGCGCGCCGCGATCGAGAAGACGGGACATGAGCAGAGGAGTGCGCTGCATGGTCATGGGCGCATTCTCGGCGCGCGGGGGCGGCGCTGTCTACTGGCGCCAGCGACCTTCGAAACGCAGGCGTCCCCCGGCATCGTTCAGGATCAGGCGCTGCTCGTCCTGGGTGCGGAAGCGGCCGTTCTCGTCGCGGAACGCGTAGCTCACCACGAGCCGCAGATAAACGCGCCCCGGCTGCGAGCGCTCCTCGTCGATCTCGGCCGCGACGAGCCGGAAGCCGTCGCGCGTTCCGGGACGGCCCGCGAACTCCGCGGGCTCGTCACTGAAGCCGAGCGCCTCCAGGCGCGCGCGGTCGCTGGTCTCGAGCGCTGCGAGCCACTCGGTGAGGAATCTCTCGACGGGCGGCGTGAGCTCGAAGCCGGCGAAGCTCGGCTCCGGCGCGTCGGCGAGAGGCGCGGGCGCGGCGGGGATCTCCGGCGGTCGCGGCGCGATCTCGAGCTTGGGGGCCGCTGGCTTCTCGACCGGCTTTGGGGCGGGCTTTGCGACCGGCTTTGCGATGGGCGTCGCGGCCGGCTTCGCCACCGGTGCGGGTGCGGGAGTGGGTGCTGGAGTGGGAGCCGGAGCGGGAACCGGCGATCGGACCAGCGCGGGGCGCGGCACTGGTGCGCCGCTGGTCGCGATCGCAGGGCTCTTCGCCGTGTAGGTCCAGATGCCGAGGCCGATGCCAGCGACCACGAGCGCCGCGAAGCCGCCGACGAGGAGCGAGAGCGGGTCGAACGAGCGCCGCGACTGCACCGGCGTCATGCGCGGGATCTGGATCTGCTGGACGGGGGGCGGCACGAAGTCCGGCTCGGGCGCGGGCTCGCCCGTGAGGTCCGCGAAGGACGTCTCGGACTCTGCTGCGGGCTCGGCCTCGACCAGCGGTGCCTCGGCAATCGCATCGGCAACCACCGCGACGACGACGGACACGTTGTCCGGTCCCCCCGCTTCGTTCGCGGCGTCGACCAGAGCGGCTGCGGCGGAGCGAGGGTCTCCAGAAGCGAGCGCTCGCGCGATCGCTCGCTCTTCCACGTATCCGTGCAGACCGTCGGAGCAGAGCAGCAGGCGATCGCCGGGGCGGAGCTCGATCGCGACGTGCTCGACCGAGACGTCCGGCGCCTGTCCGACCGCGCGCATCAGCTCGTGCCGGCGCGGGTGCGTCCGGGCGGCGTCGCTCGTGATCACGCCGAGAGAGATCCACTCGCTCATCAGCGAGTGGTCGCGCGAGAGCGCCTCGAGATTGCGACCGCGAAGCCGGTAGCAGCGGCTGTCGCCGACCCATGCGAGCCAGGCGCCGCCGTCGGGCGCGAGCATGACGGCGACCGCGGTCGTGCCCATTCCGCGCAGCTCGGAATTGGAGAGCGCGTGCGCGTACACCTCCTCGTTCGCGAGCTCGAGGCTGCGGCACAGCCGCTCCTCGGGCGTTCCGTGCGGCTCGCGGAACACCCGCTCGACCGTCTCGAGGCAGATCCGGCTCGCGGTCTCGCCGCCGCGATGCCCGCCCATTCCGTCGGCGACGATCAGAATCCGCTCGCGCGAGGTGTTCTCGAAGACCGCGACCGAGTCCTGGTTCTCCGCGCGCACCCGTCCCGCGTCCGAGAGCGACGCGATCGCGATCGTCTCGGCCTCGGGCGCGCCGAGCGCGTCGATGCCCTGCATGCGCACCTTATCGACCGGTGCGGCCGAGATCAGATGCGGATCGACCGCCAGTGCCCGGCGCGGAAGCGCAGCACGAGGGCGAGCGAGAGCACGAGCACGTAGACGAGCTCGCCCACCCAGGCGCCGAACACGCCTCCCTCGAGCCAGATGGCGGCGACGTACACGGCTGGCAACCGGAGCGCCCAGGCGAGCGTGGCCTGCACGGCAAACGGCCAGCGGGTGTCGCCCGCGCCGCGCAGCGAGCCGCTGGCGACGATGCCCACCGCGTCGATCACCTGGAAGAACGCTCCGAGCAAGAGCAGCGGGCGCGCGAGCTCCAGCACGTTCGCGTCGCGCGAGAAGATCCCGAGCAGCGCCTCGGGCACGCCGACGAACAGGATCGCCACGAGCAGCGCGAGCCCGAGCGCGAGCATCTGCGCCGAGCCGTAGCTGCGCTGCGCCGCCTCGAGATCGCGTCCGCCGATGTAGCGCCCGACCAGCGTGCCCGCCGCGATCGAGATCGCGAAGGCCTGCATGAACGAGACGGACAGCAGCTGCAACATGGCCTGGCTCGCGGCCATCGAGACGTCGCCCATCCGGGCGACCACCGAGGCGAAGATCGCGAACGTCGTCATGTCGAGCAGCCACTGTCCCCCGATCGGCGCGCTGGTGCGCAGGAAGCGCAGCATGGCGTCGCGCTCGGGTCGACACGGAGCGGTGTGATAGCGCAGGCGCATCGTGCGGCGCAGCACGGCCGCGGCCTGGATGGCCAGGATCGTCCAGCTCCCCGCGGAGATCGCGTAGCCGGCACCTGCGACGCCGAGCTCCGGCATGCCGAGCTCGCCGAAGATCAGCGCGTACGCGAGCACCACGTTGACCGCGATCCCGCCGAGCACGGCGTAGAGCGGGGTTCGCGTGTCTCCGACGCCGCGGAAGAAGCTCATCAGCACGAAATTCGCGACCACCGCCGGCCCGCCCGGAAGGCGCGCGTAGCCGTAATCTATCGCCGCGGCCGCGAGCTCGGGCGACGGGCCGATCCATCCGATCAAGAGCGGCAGGAGCACGGCGACGGCGAACATCCAGACGGTCATCGCCGGAACCAGCAGCCAGATCGCCTGCCAGATCCACGGGCCGCAGCGCGCCTGCTCCTCCGCGCCGTCGTGGCGCGACACGAACGCCTGAACGCCCTGCCCCATGCCGGTGAACGGAACGAAGAGCGTCCAGATCCAGATGCCGGCGAACCCGATCGCGCCGAGCTCGGTGGCCCCGAGCCGGCCGACCATCGCCGAGTCGACCAGCTGCATGATGGTCTCGGAGATGGTCTGCAAGACGACCGGGAAGGCGAGGAACGCGACTTCGCCGACGCTCCCGCTGCGGGCGCCGATCTCGGTGGTGCGGCTCGAAGTCTCTGCTGGTACGGACATCATTTGAACCTGTCTGGAAAGCCGAAGGCCGCGGTCGCTTTCGCGCCCGCGGCCTTCGGTGAATCCCCTTCCAGGGTCGAGTCAGTCTGAGGCGGGCGCGTTTGTCCTGGGTGCGCGGATGCGCGTCATTGGCGCGCAGGGGCACGCGACGGCGTTGGTGTTCATCATCGGTGCCACTCCCTGCCTCGAATCGACGGCCGAGCTTATCGCGCGGCACGCCGCGAAGCAACGTTCTTCTACTTCCCGGGGCCGCCTGCCGAAGCGTGAGGGGAAGTGGCCCCCCACCCCTTCGCGCAGCAGTTCGCGCAGTGGCTCCTCTGGGAGGAGCAGAGCAACTTCTCCGGCTTCCGCACGACGACGCAGTACGTCGATCTCGAGGTCGCTCACGTCGAGCGCAGACGCGTGGCGGTGCAGAGCGCCGGTCCGGTGCCGCGCGCGCTGGCCGAGCGGATCCTCTCGGGGGATCACGTGCGGTTTCCGAAGCACCCGCTGAACCGAGACCCGAGCGTGGCCTTCCACGACGCCCCGGCCGCGGAGCGCTGGCGCGCGCGCTTCACGTCGTCGCGGACGCTCGTGATCTGGGACGGCGCCGGTGGGCTTCCCTTCGCGATCAAGCTCGCGACGGACCACCCCCACGCGGACGTGGTCCAGCCCGAGAAGACGCTTCTGCGCGAAGAAGTGCGCGAGGCGCTGCTCTTCGCCGAGCACGTGCGCGCGGTCGACGAGCGGCTCGGGCGCGATCCCGAGCTGATCCTGCTCACGGAGTCGATCGGAATCTCGGTGCCGGGCTCCGAGAGCGGATTTCTGGTCCGAGATCTCGGCCGGCTTCTCGACGGTCACTTCTACCTGCCGGCGTTCAGCATCCCGTTCGCGGGAGCTGCGATCGCGTCGGCCGCGGGCGAATCGTTCGCCGGCTTCTGGGGCGAAGCGTACGCCGAGCCGATCGGCCGCGCGAAGGCGAAGCTGCTCGCGCGCTACGGGCTGCAGTACCAGACGCCCAACCCGCAGAACATCCTCGTGCAGCTCGACCGGCACCTGCGCCCGACCGGCGCGATCGCGCTTCGCGATCTGGCCGACACCGACTTCGCGACCGACTCGTCTGGCGCGCCGGGCGCGGACTGGACGCAGCTCACGGCAAAGCTCGCGCCCGAGACGGCGAACTCCTTCTGGGCCTTCGACCAGGCGCCGGAATCGCCGGCCGACCCCGAGACGCTGGCCCACTGGTACCGCCGACACGATCGAGCGTACGTCGACGAGCTGTGCCGGCTGCGCGACCTGCCCGAATGCGACTCGCTCGAGGCGCTCGCGAAGGCGCTCACGCCCGTCTAGCTTCGCGGGCTTGGGCCCACCTTCCGTCACCGTCCGGCTCACGCATTCCGCCGAGCGGCTGGTGCGCATGGAACACCCCTGGCTCTACGCCGAGAGCATCCGCGCGGCGTCGCGCTCCGGAGCGGCAGGGGATCTCGCGGTGATCTTCGATCACAAGCGCAAGCTCCTCGCGCTCGGCCTCTGGGACCCCGACTCGCCGATCCGGATCCGCGTTCTCCACCGCGGCAAGCCGCGGTCGATCGACCGCGAGTTCTTCGCCGAGCGCCTGCGCGTCGCGAGCGAGATTCGCGCCGCGCTTCCCGACGAAGGCACGACGGGCTACCGCGTCGTGAACGGCGAGAGCGACGGGCTCCCCGGTCTCGTGCTCGACCGCTACGAGGCGACGCTGGTACTGAAGCTCTACACCGCGGCGTGGCTGCCGCACCTGGCCGAGGTGCGCGCCGCCATCGCCGCGACTCTCGCGCCCGAGCGCGTGGTGCTGCGGCTGGCGCGCGCGATCGAAACCGCGTGTCGCGAGCGAGCCGGGCTCGAGGACGGGGCGATCCTCGAAGGGCCGCCGCTCTCGACCCCGCTGGTCTTCCGCGAGAACGGGCTTCGCTTCCGCTGCGATCCGGTGCGCGGTCAGAAGACCGGTTTCTTCCTCGACCAGCGCGAGAACCGCGCGCGCGTGGGCGGGCTCTCGCGCGGAAGGACGGTGCTGAACGCGTTCTCGTACACCGGCGGCTTCTCGCTCTACGCGGCGCGAGGCGGCGCGACGAGCGTGGTCTCGCTCGACTCGAGCCCGGCCGCGCTCGCGGAAGCGCGCGAGAACTTCGCCCTGAACGCGGATCTGCCCGAGATCGCGCGGGCGACACACGAATGCGTCTGCGAGGACGCGTTCGGCGCGCTGGCCCGCTTCGCAATCGAGCGCCGCCGCTTCGATCTGGTGGTGGTCGACCCGCCCGCGTTCGCGAAGGCGAAGTCCGAGGTCGGCTCGGCGCTCTCCGGGTACGCGAGACTCGCGGAGCTCGCCTGCGGCGTGCTCGCGCCGCAGGGCATTCTGGTCATGGCGTCCTGCTCGGCCCGGATCGACGCCGACGCGCTGGCCGGGGCGATCCGCGCGGGTGCCAAGCGCGCCGGCCGGGAGCTCGCGGAATGGCAGCGAACCGCGCACGGCCCGGACCATCCGGTGCGCTTCCGCGAGGGCGCCTACCTGAAGTGCATCTGGCTTCGCGCTGCGAGATGATGGGCGCCACACCCGGCGAACGGAGGCGAGACATGAAGCTCGGCATCGGCATCGGCTACTCGGGCGCGGACATCCGGATCCCCGTCGAGCGGATCCAGCTCGCGGAGAGGCTCGGCTACGACTCGGTCTGGACCGCCGAGGCCTACGGGTCCGACGCGATCACGCCGCTCGCCTACCTGGCCGGCAAGACCTCGCGGATCCGGCTCGGCACCGGGATCATCCAGCTCGCCGCCCGCACGCCCGCCGCGACCGCGATGGCGGCGGCCACGGTCGACCAGCTCGCCGGCGGAAACCGGTTCATCTGCGGGCTCGGCGTCTCGGGGCCGCAGATCGTCGAGGGCTGGTACGGCCAGCCCTGGGGCAAGCCGAACGCGCGCATCCGCGACTACGTCGCGATCATGCGCAAGATCTTCGAGCGCAAGGCGCCGGTCACGCACGCGGGAAAGGAGATCTCGCTGCCCTACACCGGGCCGGGCGCGATGGGGATCGGCAAGCCGCTGATGTCGATCCTGCACCCGAATCCGAAGCTTCCGATCTGGCTGGGCACGGGCACCGAGGCGAACGTGAAGATGACCGCGGAGATCGCCGACGGCTGGCTGCCGCTGGGGCTCGTGCCCGGCAACTGGAAGCTCTACCAGGGCTGGGTCGAGGCCGGCTTCGCGCGCGCGGGCAACGGCAAATCCTGGAAGGACTTCGAGATCCAGGCCTCGTCGACGGTGATCCTGACCGACGACGTGCGCGGGGCGCTCGCGCGGATCAAGCCGCGCGTCGCGCTCTACGTCGGCGGAATGGGTCACCGCAACATCAACTTCCACAACCAGATGATGGTGCGCCGCGGCTACGCCGACGCGGCCGCGCGGATCCAGGAGCTGTACCTGGCCGGGCGCAAGGCCGAGGCCGCCGACGCCGTGCCCGACGAATTCGTCGACGACGGCGCGCTGGTCGGTCCGGTCGCGCGGATTCGCGAGCGCTTCAAGGAGTGGACGCAGATCCCCGTAACGGGGCTCACGATCAACGGCGACGCCCCGGGCACGCTCGAGCTCATGGCCGAGATCGCCGGACTCCGCGCGCCGGCCTAGCGGCTTGTTCCGGCTCGCTCGCTGGCTCGCGCTCTGGCTCGCCGCGGGCGTGCTGCTGCTCGTCGCGATCGGCGTCGCCGCCCGCTGGCACGATGGTCCGATCGGACCGTTTCCAGGCGGCGCGATGACCGGAGACGTGGTCCGCGTGCCGGTGCGGGACTGGGGAGCGCTGCTGCCGCCCAACGACGACTTCGGCGGGCGCGTCGAGCTGCAGGTGTGGCCGGGCGAGCCGCGCTCGATCACCGTCGGCTACGTCGTTCGCGACGGCAGGCTGTACGTGCCGGCGCTGCTCGGCGCGCGCAAGACCTGGCCTGCACTGGTGACGGCGGACGAGCGCGTGCTGCTGCGAGTTAGCGGCAAGCTCTACCCGCTGCGCGCGGTTCGCGTGACCGATCCCGCGGAGCTCGAGCCGCTCGCGCTCGCGCTCGGAGAGCTCGAGCCAGGGACGCGCGCCGACCCCGACGCGCTTGCTACCTGGTTCTTCCGGCTGGAGCCGCCGCGCGAGACGACGAGGCGGCGAAATCTCGGCGAGTCGGCGCCGGCCGCAGGTCGGTCGCGCGCGCGGCCGGACTGGTGCGAATCGCCTTCCCCTGATCTCGCTCGACCGTGAGCCGACCGCCGCGCGGCGGCTATGCTACGCCCGTGGCGATGGTCGACCGCGAATCCCTGGCTCGAGCGCTGCGGCAGCGGCGGGTCCAGCTGCTGCTCGCGGTCGTCGTCCTGCTCGCGATCGTGCGCGTCGCTCTGCCCTACGTGCTGCGCTCCGTGATCGTCTCTCAGGCCGACCAGGCGCTGGTCGGCCGGGTCGCGCTCGAGGATCTCGACCTCTCGCTGATCCGCGGCGGTGTCACGCTGCGCGGGCTCGGGGTCTACACGGACGAGCTGCCATCGAGTGCGCCCGCGCTCTTCGAGGCGAAGCGCCTGTGGACGCAGATCAGCTGGCTTGCGCTCTTCACCAAGACGATCGAGGTCGAGGAGTTCGAGCTCGAGGGCTTCGTGGTCCGGCTCGACCGGATGAAGGAAGGCATGGTCTTGCCGCGGCCGGTGCCGAGCGAAACGCCGCCGGAGCCCGAGCCGGAGCCCGAGAATGCGGAGCCGCTCGGCTGGTCGTTCGCCGCCGACGACGTGGCGTTCCGTGACGGGCAGATCCACTTCCAGGATCACACCGTCGGCGTGGAGCCGCACCGCTTCGACCTGGCGGTGAAGGATCTCTCGGCGAAGCAGATCGCGCTGCGCATCGACCCCACCGGACAGGTGCCGGGGCGGATCTCGATCGTGGCGCAGATCGGCGAGGGATCGGTCGGGCTCGACTCACAGGTCACGCAGCATGCCGCAGGGCCGGGCGCCGTCTCGACGGTGACGCTGGCGAACCTGCCGATCGACAAGGTGCGCGTGTACCTCACGATGTTCGGCTGGAGCGACCTCTCGGGAAAGCTCGACGCGTCGATCGAGCACCACTTCGAGCCGGGTGGCGTGCACCAGATCGGCGGCGCGGTGTCGCTCTCCGAAGTCTCGGTGCGCGTTCCGGGTCTCGACCGGCCGGCGCTCGGCTTCGAGAAGCTGCGGGTCGCGCTCGACGCGATCGACGTCGAGAAGCAGAGCGCGGCCGTCGCCGAGGTCGCGCTGGTCGGCGCGCAATTGGTGGTGGACGCGAAGTCCAAGGAGCCGGTGCCCGCGATCGCGAGGCCCGCGGGCGCGGAGGCAGCGGCCGCGGAGGCGGCCGAGCCCGCGAAGCCGTGGACCTGGGGCGTGCGCAAGGCGCGGCTCGAGCGCGCGGTCGTCGAGCTCGAGGGCGGCGCCGAGCCGCTGCCGATCGGCGTGGACGCCGAGATCGGCGAGCTCTCGAGCGAGCCGGGCAGTCGCTGGCCGATCGCACTGCGGGTGGCGCAGGGTGAAGGATCGCTCGCCGTCGACGGAACGCTCGCGATCGATCCGCTCGCATTCGACGGAAAGCTCGCGATCCGAGAGCTCGCGCTCGCGCCGCTGCTCTCGCGGATCAAAGCGCCGGCGGTGGGACTGCTGCGCCAGGGGAAGGCCCGCGCCGAGCTCTCGATCGGGCTGGCCAAGGATCTGCACGTCTCGGGAACGCTGGGTCTGGCCGGTCTCGACGTCGGCGAGGAGAAGACCGCGAAGGAGTTCGGCGTCGCGTGGAAGGACTTCGAGCTCGGCATCCGCGATCTGTCCGTGCCCGGGCTGATCGGAGCGACGGATGGCTCGGCCGCGCGCACGATCGGCGTGAAGCTCGATCGGGTCCGATGGGTCGAGCCGGCGTTCACCATCACGCGCACGGCGGACGGGATCGTGCTTCCGTCCTTCGGAAGCGCGGCCGTCGAGCCGGGCGCGCCCGCGCCCGTAGAGCCCGCGCCGGAGCAGGCGGGACCGACGACGGAGGTCGCGGTCGAGCTCGCCGATGCCCGGATCGATCGCGCGAAATTGCGCTTCGGCGATCGCACCGTGAAGCCGTTCTTCGCCACCCGGATCGACCGCCTCGACGCGCGCGCGCGGCGTCCGCTGGCCGGGGCCGCGCGTCGAGAATCTGACCCTCGCCCTGCTCGGAATGAACGGGGCGAAGCTCGACCTGCAGGGGAGCATCCGGCCCGGCAACTCGGTGATCGACGCGAAGCTCGTGAAGCTGGGGCTTGCGCAGTTCAATCCGTACGTGACTCCGACGGGCTACGGCCTCGCGGATGGCGCGCTGTCGCTCGAGTCCAAGGCGAAGATCGAGAAGGACGCGTACAGGACGTCGACCGACGTCGTGGTCTCGAAGCTCGAAATGGGCGGCTCCGAGGGCGAGTCGCTGTTCCAGCAGAACTTCGGGATCCCGCTCTCGGTCGCGCTCGGGCTTCTGAAGGACCTCGACGGGAACATCACGCTCGCGGTGCCGGTCGACGGCGACCGCGGCGGCATGAAGCTCGGGCTGGGAAGCATCGCGGGTCAGGCGCTGCGCAGCGCGTTGATGGGCGCGCTCGCCTCGCCGCTCGCGCTCCTCGGCGCGATCACGGCCGACGGCAAGGTTCAGAGCCTGGCGCCCGAGCCGGTCGTCTTCGTGGCGGGGAACTCGGAGCTCGCGCCCGAAGGCGCCGAGCGCATCGAGCAGATCGCCGGCCTGCTCTCCGGCTCGCCCGGAATCGCTCTGACACTTTCCGGTGGCACGTCCGAGAGCGATCTGCGCGTGCTCCGCGAGCGCGCGCTCCTGGCCGAGCTCGAGGCGACCTCGGGCGTGCGCGCTCTGGGTCAGCTCGGCGAGATCGGCACGCGCCGGGCCGTGCGAAACCACCTCGGCGCGAAGCTCGCGGGCCAGCCGGCTCCGGCGCTCGAGCCGGAGCAGGAGACCTGGCTCGAGGAGAAGGTCGCCGCGAGCGCGATCGACGCCGCGGCGCTCCAGACGCTCGCCGCGACGCGCGCCGCGGCGGTGCACGGCCTGCTCGTGCGCGAGCACGGCATCGCCGAACGGCAGCTCGTGATCGGCCCGCCGAGCACCGAGCCCCCGCTCGCGAAGCCCGGCGTCGCCATCGCGCTCGGCGCGCCGAAGCGCTAGCCGCGCCCGCGCGCTAAGCTCGGCGTGTGTCGACGCCCTCGAGCCCGCAAGCTCCATCTCGATCTCACGCTCTCTTGCTCGAGAGACTCGCCCGCGCCTCTGCCGCGGAGAACGCACGAGCGCGCGCGAGAGAGTGGGCCGGAGCGACGGATGCCGAGCGCGTCGCCGCGTTCGTGGAGCTGTCGCGGATCTGCGCCGAACTAGCGCGAATGCGCGGTGCGGTGGCCGTGAAGCCTCCGCTTCCGGTGATCCGGATCTCCTCGCGCTAGGCCGATGAGTCCGACTGCGGCCCTCCCGCACGAGAAGAAAA
>Ga0194127_10000624_pt1 | contig 56142 bp, 44 predicted proteins | sample TA2KigC100mmetaG_FD_148624 | JGI IMG/M metagenome (GOLD analysis project Ga0194127, IMG submission 148624) | Freshwater microbial communities from Lake Tanganyika, Tanzania - TA2015036 Kigoma Deep Cast 100m | ecosystem: Environmental > Aquatic > Freshwater > Lake | place: Tanzania: Lake...
TTCAAAAGCAAAGTTGCCGGTAAATATGCTATCCCTTATTTCAGCAACTGACTTGACAACCAGCAGTATTCCTCCACCTGAACCGGTATCAGCGGTATTCTCTAAAATCAGGCAGCGCTCCATATCCAACTTAGACTTTAAAACAATCATTCCGCCACCGGTATTCGAAAGATTGCCGGCAATAGTTGTATCAATCAGCGTTGCAGTCGAATCTTCGCCAACTACCACGCCGCCACCGGCTCTCCCGGCTACATTACCGTCAATCATGTTGTTGCGCATCATAACCGTTGCATCATAAATTACCGCAACCCCGCCACCATCCTGCTGCGTAAGATTACCGGTGATGCTGTTACGATCAAGCTCAGCTGAGGATCTATCAATATATATACCGGCCCCACCGGCAAAAACAGCGTTTTCAGTGATCAGGTTATCGTTGATGATCGCTTCAGAGTTTTCGATTACTGCGATTCCTCCACCATTTTGGTCAGTAAAGTTAGCCTGGATTACATTATTGCTAATCACGGGCGATGAACCTTCCGCAACAGCTATTCCGCCACCATTATTGTCTGTTGAGTTGCGTGAGATCTCGTTACCGTCAATTGTTGCGACTGAATCAAAGAGGGCAATCCCGCCTCCGTACCAAATCGCCGCATTTGTAAGGATTTTGTTTCCCTCGATCAGGGGTTCGGCAAACCAGACAGCAATGCCGCCACCATTGGTTGAAGTATTATCCTGGATAGTGTTGCCTTTGATTAGGGCGGCAGATTCAAAATCAACCAGGATCGCGCCACCCAAAAAGTTGGCTTTATTGGCCTGTACGGTGTTATTCTCAATAACCGGGTTAGATTTCCAGATCGCAATACCACCTCCATTAAATGCGTCATTGCTTTCTAAAGTGTTATCCAAAATTATAGGGTTTGAACCACTTTGAATAGCAATCCCGCCACCATCCATACCCGCCTGGTTATTCCTGATTATGTTACCTGTTATTGTTGGCGAACTGCCATTGGTGATTAGAACACCGCCACCATAGTATCCTTCGGTGGTCGTTTCTTCTTCCTGATAGACCTGGGTTATTGTTTGATTCGTTCCGACACCACCAGTTATGGTAAAACCCTGTAATACCGCTTTTGAACTTTCTCCGTTTTGAAAAGTTACAACAGAGCTCCTTCTGCGTCCATCGATAATGGTTGCAGCAACCACTTCCGGGTCGTCAGGATCTGTGCTGCGTAAGGTAATATTCTTACCCATGAAATCGATCCGTTCATAATAAACTCCCGGCTCCACAACAATGACAGCACCATCGGAAGCAGCATCAATTGCTGCTTGTATTGTCGGGTATTTATCCGGCACAGCATACCTTGATTGCGAAAACTGCGTGAAGCCATAATAACCGAGGGCTGCAATAACCAGCAACCCAATGATGATGCCCAGCAGTTTTATAATACGGCGTTTATTTCCGCTTTTTTTCGACATGATAATAGCTCCCTTCTTAGTTGACATTAAGCAAAAAGCAAGTACTTAACATCCCTGCTCTATTCCCAGAATAAATCATCAGGGTTATTCCCCAGATATACATTATCATCTGGGGCGCTGATTTCTAAGGTTGAATCATCGTTAATCCACATTGCCCCTCCGCCACCGGCAGGATCAGCAGAATTGTTCTCGAAAGTGTTTCTGATAAATATGGGCGCTGAATCATAAACAGCAACCGCCCCTCCCAAGAATTCCGATGAATTTTCCCTGAAGCTGTTACTCTCAAATGTTGGCGAAGATCCGATCAGATACAAACCTCCTCCGGCGCGGTAGGCCAGGTTACTTTCGAATGTGTTTCCGGTTAACCGCAGGCCGGGATCAAGGATAAAGACGATAATCATTCCACCACCGTTTTCAGCCTCGTTGCCGATAATTGTATTATCTTCAATTAGCGGCAGCGATTCTTCGATAAAAAATCCTCCACCATTCTGTGCAGCGAAGTTGCCACCTATAGTATTATTTTTTATGACAGGAGCTGAATCAAGAGTGATGAAAATACCTCCACCCAGACGGGCAGCCCGGTTTTCAACTACTGTGTTATCCGTCAAGACCGGATCAGAATTTGAAAATATTGCCAGACCAGCACCCATTTCCGCTGTATTGCTGGCAATGGTATTGCCTTCGAGAACCGGCGCTGATTTTTCGATAAAGACTCCACCGCCGATATAAGCCCTGTTAGCAATAATCATGTTGTTCCGAATGACCGGGTTTGAATCAACAATGAACAAACCGGCCCCAAACTCAGCAGAGTTATCCTCGATTGAGCATTTTTCAATCAACGGGGAACTGCCGCCGGATATTAATATTCCTCCACCCCGGGTAACTGTGAAACCGCTTAGTACCGCACCTTCACCTTCACTACTTCTGAATGATACGACCGGACCCCGCCCATCGCCGTCGATGATCGTGGATGACACAACAGCGGGATCATCCGGGTCAATGCTGCGAACTGTTATGTTTTTCCCGCTAAAATCAATATTCTCCCGGTAAACACCGGTCTGCACAATAATTTCATCTCCATCCTGCGCCGCATCGATTGCCTCCTGAATAGTTGCATACTTGTCAGGAACGGTAGCGCCTGAACCGCTGAAGGCAGAGAACCCAAAGACAACAGCGGCAATTATCGCTACTACAGCAATACCACCGATTAGAATGTACTTCAGGCTACCGCCTGATTTTTCTCTGGCCGGCTTGCTTTCTTCTAGCGGTTTTGCTTTTTTACTAACCGGCTCTTTTTCCGGTTTTCCTTTTTCTTCACTCTTAACTGCTTCAACAGCGGTGTCAGTTTCTGTTTCATGATCTTCCCCACAATAGGGGCATAAATAATATGCTTTTGGATCGTAACTCATACCGCATTTTTTACAGTCTTCCATCTTAAAAACTCCTCTCAAGCAAATAATCCTTTACCAATTATAACACTGTCAAGCTAGAGTCTGCTAAAAGTCTAAAAAACCACCTAACCATATTATCATGTACTAGTAACCGAGAACAAGTAAATAAAAGGCAGTAAAATTGTAACATAAAAACACCGGCCCCATAAAAGAGCCGGTGGTGCGTTTTTTTGGTCTGGCCAGTCTCTATTTTGGCTGGATCGAAGTTAATACCGACCGGGTTTCACCTTCATTATATGTAAAAACTACCTCTGATCCGTCTGCAATCCCTTCAACTGAAACACCGCGACCAAGAGCAAAAGCCTGAAAATACTCGATCTCAATCGAATGGCTGTCAATCTGCCCTACCAACGTGCCGTGCATATACTCTCCTTCCAGCGGCTGATCAACTGCTTTAATCGATTCAATAACTGGACGTAATCCACTTTCCCTGAATCTAAAGGCCACCAGTGATCCATCAGCGATCCCTTCCACGCTGATCCCCTGGTTGAGAACAAAAGCCCTGTTAATCATAATCTCGACTGATATGGCATCAATTTGGCCAATTAATAATCCTTCACCAACCAGCTGATCGTTCCCGTCGCCAATCTGTCCAGCAACCGGTTCGATAGACAGCAAATACTGCCTTAGTTCTTTCTGACTATAGGTGATAAAAACCTCTGTTCCACTTTCAAATGCGTCAACTTTCAAACCACTATCCAGGGTAAAAACCTGAGTTTCACCTTCTAGATCAATTTCCACTGAATGGCTGTCGATTTGTCCAATAAAGATACCAAAAGCCTCAATCACTTCCGGAGGAAGATCGACAGATTTGATTGATAACAATAAAGGACGCTGATCACCGTTATTCTCAGCATCAGGGGTATCTGCTTCGGCGTAAGTGATCTCTACCCTGGACCCATCAGCGATATCGGTGACCACCATTCCGGCATTGAGCCTGAATGCTTTTGGAATTCCTTCTACCTCAATTTCTACCGAGTGATTGTCGATCTGGCCAACCAGGACACCTTCGGCTTTATAAATTTTTTCCTCTTCAGACTCAGTGTTTGTCGGTTCTGGTCTGCACCCTGAAACAATCATAATCAGGGAAAATACTGCTATTAAAAAGGCGACATAGATCCATCTTCTTCTAACCATAATTGATTTGTTCCCCCTTTAAAATATTGTACTACATAGACAGGCAAATATGAGCATAAGTTCCATCGAATTTTGTTTATCTTACCTGAAGCTGCCGCCTCCGCCGCCAAAGCCGCCGCCCCCTCCGCCGGAAAATCCACCCCCAAAACCGCCTCCCGATGAAAAACCTCCCGAAGATCTGGCGCTGGAAGTAGACGAAGCGGCAGCGATAGCACTTGATGCAGTCCTGGAGGCGCTGCTAACTGTATTGTTCAGCGATCTGGTCATTGTATTCATGTTATTGATAATCAGAGCTGTCTGCGCAGCGTTCATCCGCGACCAGCTGGTCTGATTAATAGTAGGATCCTGCTCCAGGCGCGGGAAAACTAGGGCCAGCTGATCGATAACCTGCTTCGCCACGCCCAGAATTACAGCATAAACCAGGTAATGTTCCCAAACCACCAGCGAAGGAACAGTCGATTGATCCACCTTAGAGAAGTGCAGCAAAAATCGTCTGAAAGCGTTCCATTTCGCCAACTGATCGGCTCCATAAGCAGTGTAGTAGAGTTTTGGGGAGGCAAAAAAAAGCAACAGCGCCCCAACGATCAGGGCAGCGCCAAAAAGGAAAAGTTCTCCTAAAATCATCACCACAACTCCTGCACAGATCATTACGAAAGGCAGGAGACATCCGATTAAGGAAGATTTTTCAGCAAAAAACATCTGTCCCTTGCCCAGACGCTCAACAGTGCTTTTCCATTCAGTATGGAATTTGTGAAATTCACGGGGTTTTTTTGTTGCAAAATCCTGAATTTGACTGAAAGAAATTGATTTTTTTGCGTTTACTACTAGATCCACTTCACTCTCAGGTTTAAATTCCAGATAAACCGGCCCAAAAAGAAACTCGACCACGATCTTATCCACTGAGCTTTTAACCTCTTCGTTTTTCAATTCAATAAGCTGAAAATCATCATTCTTAGCTTTAGAGGTGCTACTTAAATTCTGCAGCGGTTCGATCTGTAAGTGACTGCGACGGGCCAGATCTAAAATTCCTGCTGCCAATGACTCATTCTGGATCTTCTTTTTATGCCAGAGATAACCGGCCACCTCCGGTGGATAATTCCCAGGTAGCTCGCGAAAGTAGTCACCCTGATAAGCCTTACTCTTATTGGCAGCTTTGCTCCACATGCTGAAAAGCCCCAGACCGACCAGAATAAAAAGCAACAGCGAATAGATCGGCTGATATATTTTTACCGCTCTGCTGATATTAGATTGTGCTGCCCAGCGTTTTTCTTCTGCAATGATCGAATCCAGTGCTTCTTTGCCGCTGAGCCTGGTTGATTCCGAAACCAGCTCGCGGGGGAACACTGCCCTTCCTTCAAGGAATGTCCTTTCCGCCAAAGGTGCCACATACCAGGTTATTTTTTCCAGGCTATCGATCATCACCTCGCCATGAGCAGGACCATGGCCCCAGGCTAAAACCTCTCCATCCTCTGCCCCGGCAGGTAGTGTCAGGGTAACCCTTACACTGCCGGCCGGAAATTCCCACTCATCTCCAACAAATTTGTAATAGAGCTCCGCTACATCGTTGTGAACAACGATGGCATCACGGGCTATGTACTCAAGGGTAAAGATCCGCTGCTCATTATAAGCATCAAAACTCCAGTCAACCATAAAGTAATCCTCACCAAAAACCCTGATCGCATATGTTCCAGGTTCTGAAGTGGGAAACTGATCAACCAGAGTATAAAGGTTCGCTCCTTCACGGATTGTAATTTCACTGAATAATTCGATCTCATTAAAATATATTTTATGATCGGCACCCCTGAACTGACCGTTAAAGTTAATCGTTCTCTGCTCAACAACCTTTAGATCCCCGTTTGGCAGGACTTCCGCCGTGATCTCGACCTGATAGATCTCCAGGGAACGGGCAGCGACGGGAGTTGCTATTGAAAAAATAATCAGAAACGCTGTTAGCAGCACCATGCCTAGTGGAAATATCAGTTTTTTCAGGTTTCCACACATTTTTCTGCCCTCCAGCATACGGCACACAACAATCACTTTCTTTCGATATGGTAATTATACCAAAAAAGTAGGCTGCCGCAGATCCTTAACCCCGCTTATACAAAAACCGATCCCCCCATATTAAAGGAGATTTCAGCCTCAAGTCGAAAATACTTACTATGAAGGATCAAAAAATGACTGAGAAGATTAAAATCGGAGTTAGTTCATGTCTGCTCGGTAACCCTGTCCGCTATGATGGCGGGCATAAACATGATCGTTACATAACTGACATGCTGGGCCAATACTTTGATTTTATTCCAGTCTGTCCTGAAGTAGAATGCGGATTACCGGTTCCCCGCGAGACAATGCGACTGGTTGGTGATCCCGAAAAACCCCGCCTGCTGACCACCAGAACAAAAGTGGATATGACCGATCAGATGCTTAAGTTTTGCAACAGAAAAGTTTTAGAGTTGGAAACATCAGAACTTTGCGGCTTTATCTTTAAAAAAGATTCTCCCAGTTCAGGCCTCTACCGGGTTAAAGTTTACGGAGACACCGGCCCGGCTCAGAGAAATGGCCGTGGTTTATTTGCCGCCGCGTTTGCCGACCAGTTTCCGCTGTTGCCACTTGAAGAAGAAGGACGTCTTAATGATGCAAAATTACGTGAGAACTTCATCGAAAGAGTGTTCTGCTACCACCGCTGGAAAGATTTTATCGCAAACCAGGCAAGCTATAAGGAACTGATTGGATTTCATGCCCGTCACAAGCTGCAGCTAATGGCCCACAGCCCTAAACTTCTCTCAGCCATGGGACGTCTTGTCGCTTCCGGAAAAACACTGTCTGTTGAAGAACTGATGACCTCCTATTTTGATTTACTGATGACTGCGCTCACGTACCGGGCTACAGTTAAAAAAAATGTCAACGTGCTCTATCATATCATCGGTTATTTTAAAAAGCAGAACAGCTCCGATGAACAGGCTGAATTGATCGAACAGATCGAACGTTATGCCCGTCACTTCGTACCGCTGGTGGTGCCTTTAACCTTGGTCAGCCATTATGTCCGGAAATATAAGATCTCTTATCTCACCGATCAAACCTACTTAGAACCGCACCCGGCCGAACTGATGCTGCGTAATCATGTATGAGATGGTAGCACAACAGAGTCCATTCGGGTTAAACATGCTTTTATATTCGCCTGACGACTTTAGTTATGGTATTATTCTGATTAGAAACTTTAATAATCCGATACCTTGAGGAGTTACCCTTTTTGACCGGCACTGAACAGATTCTGCCTGAAAAATATTTGGGTGCCAGCGATTTTAAAAAAATGTTGCTGGGTGCCAGTATATTTTTTAACCGGGAAAAGGAGCGCATCAACGCGTTAAACGTTTTTCCGGTCCCTGACGGCGATACCGGTACTAACATGAGTATGACCCTGCAATCGGCTCTTGAAGGATCACTGGAATACGAAGGCGAATCGATCGGAGAACTATCAGAGATTGTCGCCCATAAAGCGCTGATGGGCGCCCGCGGAAACTCTGGTGTTATTTTGTCACAGATCCTGCGCGGTATCGCCCGTGGCTTACAAAAAAAGGAAGCTATTACCCCCGGAGAGCTGAGCAAAGCATTTCAGTATGGAGTGGTGTATGCTTATAAGGCAGTATCAAAACCGGTTGAAGGCACAATTTTGACCGTAGCACGCGAAATGGCTCGCGGGATCAGGGCAGCAGCACGCAAGGGCGAGAACTTTTACAGCAGCATGGAAGCAGCAATTGCAAACGGCAAAGAAACTCTGGCGAAAACAACGGAGATGCTACCCGCCCTTAAAGAGGCAGGGGTGGTCGATGCCGGGGGGCTGGGACTACTAGTCTTCCTCGAAGGATGTCTTTTTTCCCTCAAAAAATCGCTAAGCGAACTGGTTTCCCATAAAGAGGTAAGCTCTATTGCAGTGGAGGATAATCCTCAACCCTTAAACCAGGTCGGTCCAGAGCTTTTTGATCTGGACTTTCCTTACTGTACCGAAGTAATTATCCGCTCTGCCAGGAACGATTTCTTTGGTTTAAAAGAAAAATTGGAACCTCTGGGGGAGTCATTACTAGTTGCCATCGATCATAACCTGGCCAAAGTGCACATTCATACTGCTACTCCTGGATTGATCCTGCAAACTGTTCTCGCTTTCGGGAGCTTACATGATATAAAGATCGAAAACATGCTTGACCAGCATCACCAGGCCTTCAGTGCCCGCAAACCTTTGGAAAAAACTGTGTTGTTGCCGGGCGCGCTGGAACATCAGGCCGGAGAAGTGGGGATCATTTCAGTATCTTTCGGCGAAGGCTTTCGCGAAATCTTTTTAAGTCTTGGTGCAGATGAAATAGTGTTTGGCGGACAAACCATGAATCCCAACGTGGAAGACCTGTTGAAAGCAGTGGAAAAACTGCCTCAGGAATCAGTGATCATTCTGCCGAACAATAAGAATATTATCATGGTCGCCCAGCAGGTTCAAATTCTGTCAAAAAAAACTGTAGAAGTGCTGGAAACCAGATCACTGCCGGAAGGTCTGGCAGCACTGGTTGCTTACAACCCTTCATCCTTACTCGCAGATAATCTAGAAGCAATGTTGGCTGGCATTAACAGGGTCAACACCGGACTAGTCACTCATGCGAACCGAAATACCGTCATCGGCGGCAAATCGATTGAAACCGGTCATTTTTTAGGTCTCGCGGGCGACGAAATAATTTCCGCCGGTGATAACCTAATGCAAACCGCGCTTGATCTGGCCGAAAAGCTCACCGGTGATCAGAACGATTTATTCACCATTTTTTATGGGCAAGGTGTCTCCCGTCAGGATGCCTCTAAACTGGCAGCTATAATCGGAGAAAAACACTCCTCGATAGAGATAGAGCTGCAATATGGCGGTCAACCGCTCTATTACTATATCTTTTCCGTTGAATAAATTTTATCTACATTACCAATAAAACTGAAACAATATAAAATCACAAATCCTTTCAATTGGGCATATTTACAGATTTCGTTTACTCGTTTATGATTTAGGCATCATAGCCTGTATGCGACGGAGGTTACCTTAGATGAGCAGCAAACCAAACCAAAAGCCCCTAAATCCCCGGTTTTCATCCGGCCCCTGCGCCAAAAGACCGGGCTATACCATCGCTAACCTCGATCAAACTCTGCTTGGCCGCTCACACCGCAGTTCAGCAGGGAAAGCCCGTCTTAAGGAAGCAATTATTAAAACTAAGGAAATCCTCGGCCTACCCGATGGCTACTTGCTTGGACTGGTCCCCGGCTCAGATACCGGCGCTTTTGAAATGGCCATGTGGAACCTGCTGGGTGCCAGACCTGTTGACATAATCTACTTTGAATCCTTCGGTAAGACCTGGGCTGATGACATAACCGGCCAGCTGAAACTTGATAATGTCAATATTTATAAAGCCCCGTACGGAGAACTGCCTGATCTGAGCCTGATTAAACCGGATCACGACCTAGTTTTTACCTGGAACGGAACCACCAGCGGCGTTAAAGTGCCCAACGGCAATTTCATCTCTAAAAACCGCGAAGGATTGGTGCTCTGTGATGCCACATCAGCTGTCTTTGCCATGGAACTGCCCTGGGAGAAACTTGATGCCGTTACCTTTTCCTGGCAAAAGGTGCTTGGCAGCGAAGCAGCTCATGGCATGCTGGTTCTCTCACCCCGAGCGGTGCAACGCCTCGAGAGCTACTCTCCGGTCTGGCCATTACCAAAGATTTTTCAGTTGACCAAAGGCGGCAACTTAATTTCCGATATTTTTGAGGGATCGACAATTAATACACCGTCCCTGCTCTGCCTCGAAGACTATCTTGATGCCTTGGAATGGGCGGAAACAATTGGCGGGTTGCCGGCCCTGATCAAGAGAAGTACAGAAAACCTCAAAGTCGTGGAATCCTTTGTTGAGAACAATAAATGGATTAATTTTTTGGCTGCCGATCAAACTTACCGTTCCAACACCAGTGTCTGTCTGACTCTTGATCTGGAAGCTGACAGGTTGAAAATGCTGGTAAGCTTGATGGCTACCGAAGCGGTGGCCTATGATATTGCATCTTACCGGGATGCCCCCGGGGGCTTACGCTTCTGGTGTGGAGCCACCGTGGAAAAAGAAGACCTGATCCTGGCGCTTGAATGGCTGGGCTGGGCTTATAATCAGGTATCAACCGGGTAAGGAGGAATAATCGGATAGGAGGAATAATAATGAATGAAATTCTCGATACTTTAAGGATGTTCTGGCCGCTGCTAGCCCTACAGCTTGTATTGCTGGTTTGGGCGTTAATCGATCTGGTTCGGAGGCGTGAAGTAAAAGGATTACCAAAATGGGCCTGGGCATTAATCATTATCCTAATTAATCTGTTCGGCCCGATCATTTACTTTGTTGCCGGCAGGGGAGAGGAATAGCATCAAAGTAGAGGCCATTGAAATAAGCGGTCTGACTAAAAGCTTTGGCTCTAACCTGGTCCTGGACAGGTTGGGGTTTCAAGTCAGGCGTGGCAGCATTCACGGTTTTCTGGGCCCAAACGGGGCCGGAAAAACCACTGCCATAAAAATTATCCTCGGTCTTATCCCAGCTGATTCAGGTCAGATCAAAGTGCTGGGTGAACCCCACTGGTTTGGACGCAAGCACAATTTTCTACAGTACCTCAATTATCTGCCCCAGGATCCGGTGTTTCCGGAAGGGCTCACCGGCAGGGAAGCTCTGTGCCTGGTAGCCAACATTTACCGGATTGACCGCAGGAAGAGCCACCTTCGGATTGGGCGTCTACTCGACTACTTTGACTTAACCGCTGCTGCCAATCGCCGGATTGGTGTTTATTCTCGCGGCATGCAGCAGCGATTGGGGCTGGCAGCAGTACTCTTAACTGAACCGGAACTGTTAGTCCTTGACGAACCGGTTTCCGCCCTTGATCCCGGCGGTCGGCGGCAGGTGCTTGAGATCATTCTTAAACTTAAGGGCAGGGCAACTGTTTTCTTCTCCAGTCATATACTTGCCGATGTTGAGAGAGTCTGCGATCAGGTAACTATTATTGACCGGGGCCGAAAACTGCTCGATGCAAAAACTTCTGCGTTATTGAACCGCTTTGTTATGGAACAATACCTGGTAACAGTGAAACCTGATCAACTTAATCTGGCGGCCAGCCTGATCAGGAAAAATCACTCGGTAAGAGCAGTAACACCTCATCTGAACCAGCTACTGGTTGTATCAGAACCTGGGGAATCACTTAAATTGGCAGAAGAAGTGCTGCCGGAACTGATCAGACAGGGAATCACCGTTACAGAGTTCATGCCTAACCGCACTAACCTGGAAGACGCATTTTTTAAGGTGCTTGATGAAAATCATCGTCTGGAGAAAGCTAGATGAAAGTTCTGCTGGAAAAAGAGTTAAAATCCAACTGGCGCAGTTTTCGGTACCCGGCGTTTCTGCTGGTCATCCTGTTCTTTGCGCTGTTAGACCCCCTGATGCTCCGGTATATGAATGAAATCCTCGGCTATTTTGCCACCGGCCTAGAAATAACGATGCCGGAACCTACCCCGCAGGATGCAATTTTTTCATTTCTCTCTGATGTATCGCAAATTGGCATTTTTGTCCTTATTTTTGCGTCAATGGGCAGCGTGGCCCGTGAAAAAGAAACCGGCGTTACCGGTTGGCTGCTCAGCAAACCAATCAGCCGCTGGCAATATCTGCTCGCCAAAGTAATAATCCTTTACTTGCTTATTATTGCCGGGATCTTTGCCTGCAGCACCCTGGCCTACCTTTATACAACCAGCCTCATCGACCAGCCCCCGATGGCAGAATCTGCCCTGGCAACCTTCAACCTGGTAATCTTTACTTTATTGATAGCCACCCTGACCGTTGCCCTCTCAACAGTACTGAAAAGCCCACTCCAGGCGGGAGGGATAACGCTGCTGATTTTTTTCTTAAGCGGCATCATTAATATGCTGATCGCTGACTCAGCCGCGGCCAACTATTATCCCAATACCCTGCTAAGCCAGATGAAACCTCTGCTCGATGGAACAGCAACCGCAGCCGACAGCGCCGGGCCTCTGGGCGTTACAATCTTTCTAATCGCTTTGCTGGTGATCTTGAGCGGCTTCCGGTTTTCCCGGATGGAATTATAAACTGCCTCTTAAACAGCGATAGCTTAACCTTCAACTACCTAATTTTAACCTTCGAGCGTTTTCAGCAGAAGTTCGTTGACCAGCTGCGGATTGGCCTTGCCTTTGGTTTCCTTCATCACCTGTCCGACCAGAAAGCCGAGAGCCTTAGTTTTTCCACCATGGTAATTCTCAACGCTGTCCGGGTGTTCTGCGATCATCTGCCTGATTATTTTCTCCAGCTCTCCGTGATCAGAAATCTGGGTTAAGTTTTCTTTCTCCACTATTTGAGACGGGCTTTTGCCACTGGCTATGGATTGATCGAGAACTTCTTTTGCCAGCTTGCCGCTAATCAGGCCATCATCGATCATTTTCAGCAGTTCCGCCATAAAATGAGGAGTAAAGGGGCAGCGATCAACCTCAATACCGGCGCTGTTCAGTCTGGCTGTAAACTCGCCCATGATCCAGTTGCAAGCCGCTTTAGGATTGTCATAGATGGCCAGGCAGCTTTCAAAATAATCGGCCAGGCTGCGGGAAGCGGTCAGAACTGCCGCATCATACCCGGGCAGTTTGTAATCTTTGACAAAACGCGCGGCCCTTGCTTCAGCCATTTCCGGCAGGTTTTGGCGAGCCTCTTCTACCTCTTCTATAGTCAGCTGAATCGGTGCCAGCTCCGGATCGACAAAACAGCGGTAGTCGTGAGCTTGTAATTTGCCACGCATCACTATTGTTTCCTGGCTATTTTCTTCCCAGCGCAGGGTCTGTGAAACCACTTCGTCACCGCTATTTAAAATGGCGCGTTGTCTCTTTATCTCGTGTTCAAGAGACTTTTCAACCGCTTTGAATGAGTTCATGTTCTTTAATTCAGTCTTACTGCCAAGAGTATCGCTTCCCACCGGCCTTAGCGAGATGTTGGCGTCACAGCGCAAACTGCCCTCTTCCATCTTGCAGTCAGAAACAGAGCTATACTGAAGAATACTTTTAAGCTTTTCCAGGTAACGTTTCGCTTCGCCAGGAGAGCGAAGATCAGGTTCTGTCACCACTTCGATCAAGGGCACCCCGGCCCGGTTATAATCTACCAGCGATGTATCACCAGCCGGCGAGTGCACTAATTTTCCGGCATCTTCTTCCATGTGCACCCGGCCGATACGCACCCTTTTTAATAAGCCCTGGTCGTCCTCTAGGTCAAGGTAACCATTACTACCAATCGGCACATGGAACTGTGAGATCTGGTACCCTTTTGATAAATCAGGATAAAAATAATTTTTACGGTCAAAGTAGCTAAAAAGCGCTATCTCGCAGTTTAAGGCAAGGGCTGCAGTGAGCGCTTTTTGAACAGCAACTTTGTTCAGCTGGGGTAAAATGCCAGGAAAACCGAGGCAACCCGGACAGGTATTAACATTCGGCTCTGCTGCAAAATGATTGGGGCAGGCACAAAAAAACTTGCTCTCGGTCAGCAGTTCGACATGCACTTCAAGGCCGATTACTGTTTCATACTTCACCTTAATTACCTCCCCCGTTAAACCCCTGCAGATCTGAAATAATCGCCGGCGCAATTTTTAAAGCAGCAGAAAGTAAAAACGCATCTTCAAACTGCTTTCCGATTAATTGTAACCCGACCGGCAGGCCGTTGATATCACCTGCCGGCAGACACAGAGCAGGGTTACCCGCCATGCTGACCGGAACAGTAAATAGATCATTCTCTAAAAGATCGCTATAAGCCGTTTCTCCTGAAGCCAAAAAAGGCCCCGTTCTGACAACAGGCATCAACAGTAGGTCGCATTGTTCAAAAACAGTTTTCAATTCCTCTCGGATCAGGGTCCAGACTTTGAGGGCCTGTCGGTAATAACGATTGTAGCCGTCCTTGCTTAGGAAATAGGTGCCAAAGATGCTGCGGTTTAATGCCTCCCCATTAAAAGTAGCTCTACGCGTTTTACGATAAAGCAGTTCGAGATCTTCCGCCTCAATTGCCTGTCCGTAGCGAATGCCATCATAGCGCAAAAGGCTTGAAGAAGCTTCCGCCGCGGCAATCACCTGATGAGCCCTTAAAGCTTCAGGCAGGTGTTTAAGCTGCACTGCAGCCTTCCTGATTCCCAGCGCTGCTATTCGATTAAGTGTATCTTTGACCAGGTTCCGTCGAGGATCAGCGGCTGAACCGGAAAGCGTTTCCAAGTAACCGACCACAAGGTTCGAAAGATCATCTGTCTTATCTCTCCGGGTATTTACCTCCCGGCAGGCTGCAGTGACGGCATCACGTGGATCGTAACCAGAGATTACTTTAAGAGCAACCGGAAGATCCTCCGGGAATAGTGCAGAAACACCGGCACGACAAAAAGAACCACTGTGTACTGCAAGGCCATGCCGGGATACCAGACCGGCCGAAGGGAGAAGGCCAAAAACACCGCAATGCGAGGCACCCTGTAGCAAAGCTCCGCCGCTGTCGCTTTCAAGAGCCAATGAGCAAATACCTGCTGCCAGGGCTGCCGCACCGGCGCTGCCGGCAACTTTTTGGAGATCACCGGGGTTAAGGGTCGGCCCCTGCGGAGAGTCAAGAGTAGTAGATCCAATCCCCATATTGTCAACATTGGTTTTCCCGACAACCACCGCTCCGGCAGCGATCAATTTGTCTACTGCCGCGGCATTGTACGGCGGATAAAAACTCTTAAATTGTGAAGACCCGAGAGTAGTTGGTAAGGCCTTGTACATAAAATTATCTTTAACTGCAAGCGGCACACCAGCCAGAGGCAGGCAAATCCCGGCCTCAATCTTCTGGTCAACTGCTGATGCCTGTTCCAACGCTTCTGCGCCGGCGATGCTGCAAAATATATTCAGCTTGTTGTTCAGTTCCCGTGCATTCTGTAAAACTATTTCGGCCAGGTCCCGCGCCTTTAGCTCGCCCCTATTTACTTTATCGGCAATACGTCCGGCGCTTATCGTCTTTAAATTCACTTTGTTCCTCCTTTGGCTATTCCTTATTCAATGATTGGCGGAACAAGATAAAAGCCATCCTCATAGTTGGCGGCATAGTAACCCAAACCTTGAAGTGTGTTCTGCTCCGCCTTGTCCTCGCGCATAGCGTTCAGCGCTCCATGCCCAAACAGCAGCGGCTCGTAGGCAGAGCAATTTACTTCCAGCAGCGGTTCCAACCACTTTTTGTACGCAATGAGCTGTGCAAGAAGCCTCGCCAACTCATCTTCGTTAAGTTCAATTTTTGCAATCTCTGCCGCCTTGATTAGCTCTTCTATACTGACATCAGCCACAGTAAGTCACCATCTTCCAGTTAGCTTTAAAATCCTGTTTCAAAAACCTTTTTCATAACCTCTTCGTGGATGGTAAGCGCTGACTGGTCGTGCAGCACAAAACGGATCAGCTTCACTTCACTTAACACCTTCAGCATATCCTTAACCGTCCTGAAGGCTATTTCTGCTGCTGCCCTCATCGGATAGCCAAAAGCGCCTGTTGAAATTGATGGGAAGGCAAGCGACCTGATTCTTCGCTCTTCAGCCAGGTACAAAGCATTTCGGTAACACTCAGCCAACAGTTTTTCTTCCGGACGATCAACCCCAAATACTGGCCCGAGACAGTGGATGACATAGCGATTCGGCAGGTTATGCCCACCGGTTATCACAGCTTCTCCCGGCTTAATAGGGGCCAGTGGCCGGCACTCTTCTTCCAAGCCCGGGCCGGCTGCCCTGTGCAGTGCTCCGGCAACACCACCGCCGATTCTCAGCTGAGCGTTTGCGGCATTAACCACGGCCAGCACATCTTTTTGGGCCGCTATATCACCTGTTACAATTTCGATCGTTATTTCACCGACGGTAACTTTCATTAGCAGATCCTCCCGCAAATAGTTCTTCAGAGAGATACGACATCCTCGCCTGTTAAACCTCTTTATCAGCCGTTATTAATAAGAAAAAGCGGTTAATCCATTTCGGTGTTTCCCAAAATGACAACCGCTTTAAGTGTATTTCATTCCCCAAGCAAGCAGGGAGGGTGACCTAGATATATTTAAAGCTCAATTTTCCTCAACCTCAGGGAATTAAGAACTACATTAAGCGAACTCAGCGCCATCGCCCCGGCACCAATAATTGGGTGCAACAGACCGAGAAAAGCCACCGGTATGGCGAAACTGTTATAAAACCAGGCCCAGAAATAGTTCTGGCGGATTTTCTTAAATGTGGCCCGCGACAGGAGAATAGCTGAGACAACAGAGTTCAGGTTACCTCTGACCAGGGTAATGTCAGAAGCCTCAATGGCAATGTCGGTTCCCGTGCCGATCGCTATGCCAACGTTGGCCTGCTTTAAGGCCGGCGCATCATTGATTCCATCGCCAACCATGGCGGTCAGGCCGAATTCCTCCTGCAACCTTCTGACCTGATCGACTTTGCCATCAGGCAAAACCTCAGCCACTACCTTGCTGATTCCAATCTGGCGGGCTATCGCCTCGGCAGTAACCCGGTTGTCACCGGTGATCATTACCGTTACCAGGCCCAGATCTTTCAACTTCGCCAGTGCTTCAATGGCTTCATCTTTTAGCGTGTCGGCAATGGCCACCAGACCGGCCGCTTTTCGATCAACAGCAACCAGAACGACCGTTTTCCCTTCTGCTTCAAGGGTTTCCATCTGCTCAGGCAACACACCCAGGTCAACTTTGTGGCTCTCCATCAGGCGCCGGCTGCCGACCAACACCTCTTTACGATCAATTATCCCGATAACGCCCTGCCCGGTAATCGATTCAAAGTTGCTAACCGCAGCATAGCTAATTTTCTCGGTTGCTGCTTTCTCTACCAGGGCTGCGCCGAGCGGATGCTCGGACACAGCTTCAACTCCTGCGGCGAAAGATATTAATTCTTCCCTGTTGAAACCGCCCGCAGGCACCAGGTCAGTAACCTGAGGTTTGCCCCTGGTCAGGGTTCCGGTTTTGTCAAAGGCAATCGCTTTAACATCTTTCATCGTTTGGATCGCTTCACCACTGCGGATCAAGATGCCATTTTCTGCACCGAGACCGCTACCGACCATCAGAGCGGTGGGAGTAGCCAAACCGAGGGCACAGGGGCAGGAGATCACCAACACCGCAGTTGCCGCCATAAAGGCTAAAGTTAACTGAGGTGCCTTAAGATTAGCCCACGGCGGGCTGAAAAACTCAACAATGGAAAGGTGAAACCCCGGAAAGAGCAACCAGGAGAAAAAAGCTGCGAGAGCCACTACTAAAACAGCGGGCACAAAGTACCCGGTGACCCGGTCGGCAAACTCCTGAATCGGCACTTTTGACCCTTGAGCCTCTTCAACCATCTTGATTACCTGGGCCAGGAAAGTATCTTTACCAACCCTGGAAGCCCTGACCTGCAGAGCTCCCCGGCCGTTTATGGTGGCCCCGATTACCTCACTGCCCTCGCTTTTTTCCACCGGGATAGACTCGCCAGTTGCCATCGATTCGTCAACGCTGCTGCTGCCACTAATCACAATTCCATCAGTGGGGATTTTTTCTCCGGGTCGGACAAGCATCACCATCCCGGGCAGCAGATCTTCAATCGCTATTTCACGTTCCGTACCGTTATCGATCACGCGTGCTGTCTTTGCTTCAAGAGCCAGCAGCTTTTTAATGGCCTGCGAAGCACGCCCTTTGGCCTTGGCCTCCAGGAAACGCCCAACCAGGTGAAGGGCCATAATGCTGGCCGCCATCTCAATAAAGGTAGTCAGCGGGAACCAAAAATTGAGCAAACTCAGAAAATAGGGCAGCGCGGAGCCCAAAGTGACCAGCGTGTCCATGTTGGCGCTAAAGCGTTTCAGCGCTTTAAAGGTGCCCCGGTGAGTCGCCCAGCCGGCAACAAATATTGCCGGGATCGCCAGTAAAACTGAAATGGGGAAATAACCGGGAATCGGAAGCACGAACATGTTGATCATCATCAAAACCATGATCGCTCCGGCAAAGATAACCGCCAACCACATCAGTCTGGCTGCCTTGGCCACAGTTCGCAGGTCACGATCAAGCTCCGAGCTTGAATTATTCAGCGCTATTCTTTCACCGCCGGTTTCTGCAATAGTGTATCCGGCGCTTTTAACCAGTTCCACCAGGTCCTTGTGGCTTATTATTTCTCGATCATACTTGATACTGGCCTTTTCCGTTGCCAGGTTAACTACTGCTTCAAGAACACCCGCTGCGTTCTTAAATGTGCTTTCCAGTCCTATGGCGCAAGAAGCACAATGCATTCCTTCTATCACGAGAACTTCATCGACAGTTAACGATAACCGCTTTTCGGGCGTACCCTTAAAACCGGCATCGCTGACCCTGTTTAGGATCTGTTCAATAGTCAGCTTTTCCGGATCAAATTCAATATATGCTTTTGCAGAGGCGAAATTGACCGTTGCCTCTTTAATTCCTTCAGTTTCCTGAAGCCCTTTTTCCAAACCCAGGGCACAGGAAGCACAGCTCATGTCATCAATCAGTAAAGTGATCTTTTCCATCCTAATTACCTCTTTTCTTCCGGCTAACCGGTGGATTATCGCGGAAAACAGACTTTACAAACTCAGCAACGTAAGATATGCCTGATCAGCCGTCAATTTGTCTCTGCTTTGCTACCAACTCGTCCAGTGTGGTGTTGCCCAGTTCGCTTCTGATCACATTTTTCAAACCGATCCAGGCATCTCGCGTAACACACTGTTCCGACCGTCCGCAGAACCCTGGACGATCGACGCAGTCGACCGGGGCTATTGGCCCCTCGACGCATTCGACTATTTCGAGCAGGGTAATGCTGTTCGGGTGCCTGGCTAAAATATAGCCTCCCTGGCTTCCTTTCAAGGTTTTAACATAGCCGCCAATCCGCAATGGAAACATTACCTGCTCCAAGTATTTCAGAGAAATATCCTGAATCGCGGATATATCTTTAAGCTTAACCGGGCCTTCTCCATACTTAAGGCCGAGTTCAATTAGTGCCCTTGAGGCATAGCGTGATTTCGTCGACAGTTTCAAGCCTGATCCTCCTCTTCAAACAATGCAGTAGAAATATAACGTTCAGCCAGATCGGGAAAGATGGTAACAATCAGCTTGCCGCTGTTTTCTGCTCTGGCAGCAAGCTGCAAGGCTGCCGCACAGGCGGCTCCTGAGGAGATACCAACCAGCAGTCCTTCTTTCCGGATCAATTGCCGGGTTGTCGCCAAGGCCAGGTCATCCGGAATGCAAATAACCTCGTCAACTAAATCGAGTTTTAAGATTTCAGGAACAAAACCGGCGCCGATGCCCTGAATTTTGTGCGGACCGGCCTTTCCTCCGGATAAAACCGGCGAAGCCTGCGGTTCGACAGCAACCCCGATTAGTGAGGGTTTTTTTTCTTTAAGCGTCTGCAACACGCCGGTAATTGTTCCACCTGTACCAACGCCAGCAACAAATAGATCGATCCGGCCCTCTGTTGCTGACCAAATCTCTTCTGCTGTGGTCCGGCGATGCACTGCCGGGTTAGCCTCATTGGTAAACTGCAGCGGCATGAAGTAGTTCCTGTCTGAACTGGCGATCGCGGTAGCACGGTTAACCGCTCCACTCATCCCCTCCGGCCCTTGGGTTAAAATTAATTCGGCGCCTAAAGCTTTTAGCATTTTTCTGCGCTCCATACTCATTGTTTCCGGCATCACCAGAATGCAGCGGTAGCCCTTCACAGCGCAGATCATCGCCAGGCCAATCCCGGTGTTACCGCTTGTTGGTTCAATGATAACCGTGTCAGGTCCAATGACCCCGGATTCTTCTGCGTCCTCGATCATCGCCAGACTAATCCGATCTTTAACGCTGCCCCCGGGATTGTACGATTCCAATTTGGCTAAGATCTCTGCCGGGCAGTCCTGCCCCAGTTTCGATATTCTGACCAAAGGTGTATTTCCAATTAGTTCAGTAACGTTATTGGCAATAATCATAGCAGTCTCCGTTTCACAACCCTATATTCTACTAAATATATAGGATATCTGTTATTAGTTTAGCCAATAAATTGACCGTTGTCAATCGGAATATTCTATCACTCTCATTATTAATTCAAAAATGATGCAGGATTATTAGCGGATTTGTGTAATATTATTGGAAGTTTATATCCCCAGCTTGCGTTCAGACTATTATTGAACATGAAAGGAGAGAGCTTGATGGAACATTACGAAAAGCTAGGCGCTTTTTATCTTGGAAGACACTACGATCTCGAGGCTAAGAAGTCCGGTGACAGCCTGCTGCTCTACGATTCAAAAGACATGGTTACTCACGGAGTCTGCGTCGGAATGACTGGAAGCGGCAAAACCGGGCTTTGCATTGGTCTTTTAGAGGAGGCCGCAATTGATAATATTCCGGCCATTATTATCGACCCCAAGGGTGATATCACCAATTTATTGCTCACCTTTCCCGAATTACGCCCGGAAGACTTCAGACCCTGGATTAATGAAGATGAAGCCCGCAAAAAAGGCCTTTCGTCGGAAGATTACTCCGCCCAGCAAGCCGACCTGTGGCGAAACGGCCTTGCCTCCTGGGGCCAGGATGGCGAAAGAATTGGCTTCTTGAAAAATGCTGCTGAATTTACCATCTATACCCCGGGCAGCACTGCCGGTATCCCGATTTCAATTCTTGACTCTTTCTCCGCACCATCAAAAGCTATCATTGAAGACAGCGAACTGCTCCAGGATCGGGTCAGTGGCACCGCCAGCAGCTTGCTTGGTCTAATCGGCATCACGGCCGACCCACTTAACAGCCGTGAACATATCCTGATCTCCAATATCCTGGCTCAAGCCTGGCAACAAGGGCGTGACCTTGACCTGGCATCGCTGATTCAGCAGATTCAGAATCCGCCGATTACCCAGATTGGGGTAATGAATCTCGAGTCTTTCTTCCCCTCCAAAGACAGGTTTGCTTTAAGTTCCCAGCTTAATAACTTGCTGGCCTCCCCCAGTTTTGCCAGCTGGCTGCAAGGCGAATCGCTCAACATTGACACCCTGCTGCATTCACCGAAAGGCAAGCCGCGAATGTCGATCTTCTCTATCGCCCACCTGAGCGACAACGAGAGGATGTTCTTTGTATCGCTGCTCCTAAACCAGGTCTTAAGTTGGACCCGCTCACAAACCGGCACCACCAGCTTAAGAGCGCTGCTCTACATGGATGAAATCTTCGGGTTTTTCCCGCCTGTAGCCAACCCTCCTTCCAAGGCTCCGCTGCTCACGTTGTTGAAGCAAGCCCGTGCATTTGGATTAGGCATCCTGCTCACCACCCAGAACCCGGTTGACCTTGATTACAAGGGCCTGGCCAATACCGGCACCTGGTTTATCGGGCGACTGCAGACGGAGAGGGATAAGATGCGCTTAATCGACGGTCTGGCCGGTGCTACCGCCGCTGAAGGCATCAAGTTTGACCGCAAGGCAATGGAGCAAACCATCTCCGGCCTCGGCCAGAGAGTGTTTATGATGAATAACGTACACAAGGATGCCCCGGTGATCTTTGAAACCAGGTGGTGTCTCTCTTATTTACGGGGTCCGTTGACCCGCAACCAGATCAAGGATCTGATGGATCCCCGGCGCAGCAGTATTGAAGAGGCCTCTTTACCAAAAGCTCCACAACAATCGCAGCCAATACATCAGGCAGCACCTGTTCAAACCACCCTACCGGAAGCTGAATCCGCTGTCCAACCGGTAATGCCACCGGCAGTAGAACCGGCACCCGCTGTGGCTGCCGCTCCTGAAACGCAGGGTGGCAAAGTTTCAATCCTTTCCCCAAGCATCAACCAGGCCTACGTACCAATCAGAGGAAGTGCTGCTCCGGGTGAGACCATTGTCTACCGTCCGATGGTCCTCGGTAGCGCTCAGGTTGCTTTCATCAATGATCGCATTAACCTACGTAAAAGCAGGGACCTATTGCTAACCACACCGGTAACAAATGATATTTTTCCGGTAGACTGGAACAAAGCTGCGCCACTCGGACTGGCTCTTAACGATCTCGAAACCGGACCGGTTCCCGGGGCGATCTTTGAGGAGCTGCCTACTCCGGCATCTGACCCCAAAAATTACACCGGCTGGTCACGTGAATTTGTCGACTGGATCTATCGCAACGAAATGGTGGTCTTAATGCAGAGCAGTAGATTCAAACAGGTATCCGAACCGGGCGAAACGGAACGCGATTTTCGGGTCAGGTTACAGCAAAACGCCCGTGAGGAGAGGGATAAAGAGCTCGACAAACTTCGAAAGAAATACAGTTCGCGGATCAACACTCTTGAAGATCGAATCCGGCGTAGTGAACTGACCCTTAGGAACAAAGAAGATCAAGCTAAACAACACAAACTGCAAACTGCCTTCTCGGTTGGGGCAACAGTTCTCGGTTCTTTTTTGGGCAAATCCCCGATCAGCGCGACTACTTTGGGCCGGGCCACCACTGCTGCCCGCGGCGCGGGACGTATTTCTAAGAGCCAGGAGGATGCAAAAAGGGCCGCTGAAAACGTTGAAGCAATTCGCCAGCAGCTGCAGGATTTAGAAGAAGAGTTTAAACGGGAAACTGATCTGCTGAGCGAGGCAATGAACCCTCTTACAGAAGAGCTGGAACAGTTTACGGTAAAGCCACTTAAAAAAGACATTCTGCTCCGGGCATTTGCCCTGGCCTGGATGCCTTATCGCAAGAATACTGCCGGCCTCGCCGAGCCAGCCTGGTAGTAACTATTCCACCAGGTGGTAAAAAGCTTAACCGACTGCAGGGCACCTGCTCAGGTGCCCTGCTTTTTATTCAGCTCGATGATGTTCTCAAAACCGAAAGATCTCTGACCTACTTCAATCTCCCGCATCATCGCCACCAGCAGGGTATTAAGCGGGGTTTTAATGCCTACTTCATAACCTTTCTTTACCACATAACCGTTTATGAAATCTGTCTCCAACGGCCTGTTTTGCAGGTAATCCTGGTAAGCAGTCGGCAGGATTGCCCCATGAGTTTCCCTGAGGATGTTCAGTAGACTCTCGGCAATAAAGTCTTTCTGCTCGCGATAGAATTCCGGTTTAAACTGCATCTTCACTGTTTCCAGGGTTATCCCAGTTTCTGCAGCAACAGCCAGCACTTCACCTACAACACCACCGACTGCCCGGCAGGCCTCTGGTGAAGCGACCATTTCAGCAACCGTTTTACCCTGCAGCGCCCCAACAGAAATAGCGCAGTTGGCCAGCAGTTTAGCCCATAGAAATCCGTATATATTATCAGTTACAAATGTTTCGGCAACATTACCCATGATTTTGCCGATCTGCTCCAATTTTTCATCTCGCTGTCCATTGAGCCGGCCGATTACAAACTCACCCGGTGAGGCCTGACTAAGTTGTCCCGGACCTTCGGTAATGGCCCCCCAACCCACTATACAACCAACGGTCCGCTCCTGCCCGACTAAATCAGCAATCAGGTCTTCATTAATACTGTTCTGCAGAGAAACAACGGTTGATGCTTTAGTCATCAGAGGAAGAATATGACGCAAAACACTTTCTGTATGCATAGATTTAACCGCCAGGAAAACCAGCTCCAGCGGACCTTTTAAAGCCCGGGGTTCGATAACATTGAGGGGAACATTGAAACTACCCCGGCAACCACTCACCTCAAGGCCTGCAATCATCATTTGTCGATGTTCTGGCCAGGTTTCAAGCACGGTTGGGTTAAAGCCACGACGAACCAACCAGGCCGCCGAAATACCACCAATTGCCCCACCGCCGATTATAGTAATCCTCGGTTCTGCCACGTTTTACCTCCCCTTCAGTATCAGTGATGATCAATTCGCCTGCAATAACAATAATCCTTTGCACCCGAACCACAATCTTATCTAAAACAATTTGTTTTAAGCCTTAAATTCTGTTTTTTGTCAGATCAGTAGCCAGCGGTTGGCTGTGAGCATCGCTAAAGTGAAAACATATGCAGAATATCCTGAAAATAGAATAGAAAAGCGGGCTCCAAAGTTTTTCTGCTCATGATCACAAGCTTAAGTGCCCACCGATCAAGAGGTGCTTTGTAGCCAGTTATGTTGCCAAGCTATACGGGGCGGGGTTGTCGGCAACCCGGTTTTACCTTAGCCCGGGCTCCAGGCAACCCCGCCCGCTTGAATCTGCCCCCGCCACTTTCACAGGGCGACACCGAATGCTGTTTCTTTTACCAGGTAGTTTTTAGTTACTGCTACCTCTTCATAAACTTCCGGCACCAGCCCAAACCCGTTGCCGGCAATCATCGCTTTCATGCAGGCCTCTCTTTTCAAACTGGTGCAGCCGCAGCTTTTTGCTTCCCCTGTTGTCAGTTTTCCGCCGTAAGCTGCCACGCTGCAGAATGCCGCCGTTCCGTTTAACCCTTCGCTCTCTTTCCAGTTTAAGCATTTGATTGTCATTTTTCTTACCTCCCTTTGTTTTTGGTTCCTGCTATACTAATAAGCAAAGACTATGCCAACCTGTCCCAATAATAAAAGATCGCAAAAATAATTATTTATCCTTGCTGAATCAGAGGTTTTAAGTGATCTTCTGGAATAGAGGATTATAAGTTAAGAGGGATGCTTCCTGGTTATTAAACCTACCGGCAACAATAACGCTACTGAGGTGACGCAATCGCGTCACCTCAGTTACTATCATTTGTCAGACAAAATCTAGTCAGCAATTGTGGGTGAGTTAGTGTCTTAATCTGATCTTGCCGAGAAGGAATTCTGCCCTGCTGCGTATTTAGGCGCCGCGTTTCGCAGCCCGGGTGCGTATATTACGGTCGAGAATTCTTTTGCGCATTCTAATTGACGATGGTGTTACCTCAACCAGTTCATCTTCTGAGATGTACTCCATGGCCTGTTCCAGCGAAAAGGGAACCGGCGGAGCAAGCCTGATCGCGTCATCTGCATTCGAAGATCTGATATTCGTCAGATGCTTTTTTTTGCATACATTGACATCAAGATCCACTTCTCTGGCGTTTTCACCGATGACCATTCCGGCATATACTTTTTCGCCAGGCGCGATAAATAGCACCCCCCGATCTTCGATATTATGCAGTCCGTAAGCGGAAGCCTCCCCTGTTTCAAAAGCAATCAGCACACCCCTGCTGCGACCGGACAACTCGCCTTTCCATAGCCCGTAGTGACTAAAAAGGTGATGCATAATGCCCTCGCCCCTGGTATCGGTCAACAGCTCAGAGCGGAAACCGATTAACCCCCTGGCCGGGATCATAAACTCAAGTTTTATGGTTTTTTCACCTGCCGGCTGCATATTGAACAGTTCTCCAAAACGGCTGTTCAGGTTTTCGATGACCCGGCCGGAATAGCTTTCCGGGACAGTCAGGTAGATCTTTTCGTATGGCTCACAAATCTTCCCATCGATTTCTTTCAAGATTGGCCTGGGTTTTGATATTTGCAGTTCATATCCTTCCCGCCGCATCGTTTCAATTAAAATTCCCAGGTGAAGTTCACCCCGACCAGCTACCTCGAATGAGTCAGGAGAATCGGTCTCAGTTACCTTCAGGCTAACGTTGGTCTCCGCCTCTTTCAGCAAACGATTGCGCAAATGGCGAGAGGTTAAATATTTACCTTCCCTGCCGGCGAAGGGGCTATCATTGATCATGAAGTTCATGGTAAGAGTCGGCTCATCCACCAGCAGTAAGGGCAGCGGCAAAGGATGGGAAGGATCACTTACCGTTTCACCAATATTAACATCCCCCAAACCGGCAACAGCTACAATATCTCCGGCTACGGCCTGCTTCACCTCGTTGCGTTTTAACCCTTCATAAGTCCAGATAATGCCTGTTTTAAGCTGCTCAATCGAACCATCCTGTTTGCAGAGGGCAATCATCTGCCCGCTCTCCAGCAAACCGTTTCTGATGCGGCCGATACCAATTCTGCCAACATAGTCATCATAATCAAGGGTATTGATCTGAAGTTGCAGAATTCCGCCGGGATCAACTACCGGTGCAGGAATCTCATCAATGATTTTTTCGAAAAGAGGTTGCAAATTTTCCCCTTGCAACTCCGGATCAGTGGAAGCTGTGCCGCGGCGGGAGTCCGTATAAACGACCGGAAAATCAAGCTGCCAGTCCTTAGCTTCCAGCTCTACAAAGAGATCAAATATTTCATTAAGAACTTCGGTCGGGCGAGCTTCAGCACGATCGATCTTGTTGATGACCACTACTATGCGTAACCCTACTTCCAGAGCTTTGCGCAAGACAAATTTTGTTTGCGCCATTGGCCCTTCAAAAGCATCAACCAGAAGCAGTGCTCCATCGACCATACGCAATACCCGTTCTACCTCACCACCAAAATCAGCATGCCCCGGCGTATCAACGATATTGATCTTCGTCTCGCCATAGATAACTGCCGTATTCTTGGATAATATGGTTATGCCTCGTTCCCGCTCGAGGTCGTTGGAATCCATGACTCGCTCAATAACCCGTTCATTATCCCTGAAGATGCCAGCCTGACGTAGCAGACCATCAACCAGGGTCGTCTTGCCATGATCAACATGAGCAATGATCGCAATATTCCTAATTTTTACCGCTTCTTTTAGCACCATCTCGATTCACCATTTTCCCGTTTCTAAAAATAGAATTTTTGTCACAGCTACTAATTAAACCATTAAAAATCTTTAATTGCAACGAACTCTTTTCAGCAACAGAAAGAGTAATACCCTATGTTAGCAAGAAGAATAACGATCGACAGCAGAGGAAAGTAAAGGTTAACACAGGTTAATCTATAGTTTCGAGGAGTTCTTCGATCGTAGTTGTTTTGCGTCTGGGGTAGCGTCTGATGCGGTTAATACGTTTTTCAAAGTACATACGGCTGTCCGCCTTTTGGATCAATTGGTCCAGGTTAGCTCCATCATCAGGATAAACCGCGCTGCCGATACTCAGACCGAGGCGAAAAGGTTTTCCCTTGATCATAAAGTCATGGGTGAATAGCTCTTGCAGTTCAGCCTTATATCTTTCCACCGTTTGATCATCCGGTTGGTCGATAATGGCCAGGAATTCATCGCCACCAACCCGGCAAACTTCCATTTTGCCTTCAAAATGCTTATTAATCCTGGCAGCCAGCTTACTGAGTAATACATCTCCTATCTTATGCCCGCTGGTGTCATTAACATCTTTAAAGCCGTCGAGATCAAAATAGATCAGGGCCACTTTAACATTATTTTCTCGGGCATAGTCAATTTTTTCTGTCAGGCTTTCATAAGCATATAAACGATTGTGAATGCCGGTCAGAGAATCTCGATAAGCCAGCTCACTAATCTCTCGTTCTTTGGCTTTGCGCCCGGTGATATCTCGATATATGGCATAGGCGCCGAGGCGATCCTTTTCAAGAAAAACAGGGAAAGCGATAATTTCCACTTCAATATCACGGCCATCGCTGGTGCTTCGGATCGATTCCAACTTTAATGTTTTAGCATCTTGCATCACCTGGTTTGACAATTTTTTTGCCTCTTCAAAGTGATCCCGGTTGATGATTAAATCATTAATGCAGCTGCCGGCAGCATCCTTTTGCTTGTAGCCAAAAAGATTCTCAAATGCGGGATTGATAAAGACCACCCGGTCAGTATCATCCAGTAAAACAATTGGATCCGGAGAATGATCAAAGAGCTGTCTGAAATAAGCCCGTTCCCTGTTTAACGCCTCCAAAGCTCTTTTTTCGTTTCTAATATCACGATACATTGCAAAGAACCCGACAATCTGATCATCGATAATAATAGGGTTGCCAACAGCCTCGACATCAATCAGCTCTCCGTTTTTGGCGATCCGCTGAGTCTGATCCATCATTGACTTGTTGTCTAAAATAGTATTTCGGTAAGCCTCAGCCTGACCCCGGTACTCTTCGGGAACAATAAATTCATTGATATTTCCGCCGAGTAGTTCTTCTTTCCGGAAGCCGAAGAGATTTTCAAATTCCTGGTTAGCATTAAGGATTGTTTCCCGGCGATCCAAGATGGCTATCGGATAAAGTGACCGGTTAAAGAGTTGATCGATAAACTGCTCTCGTTCTTTGAGAATCCTTTCATGCTGATTAATAGTGCTAAAACCGGTGTGTATATTTCTATCTCTGATGGTATTGATTTCCACCAGGTAGAGTTTATTGTCATTATCAAGCGGGGTGGCAACCATTTCAACGGGAATGGGCTTATTATCTTCGTCCATAATCTCGGTAAAAACTACCTTACTGATCTGAATATGGTCCAAGATGAACTGGCTGTAACCAGGCCTCGCAGCTAATTCCTGTTTGGATTTTAGCTTAACCAGATCCAGGAAAGCAAGGTTGACGTCGATAATCTTCTGATCATCGATTACAACAACCGCCTTCGTGATCTGGTCAAATATAATCTGGTACAGCTCCGTCATCGTAAAGCCTCCTCCAGATATTTTATCATATCTACTAGATTATGATTACATTCAATTCTTTCTGCCAATTAATATAGTATATAACCACCAAGACAAATCATTCTATAATTGCGGCTGTGTAATTATTATTCAACCGCTTAGATACTTCAAGGCAGGAAAACGCACGTAAAAATAGAAGCAATTTGCGAGACAATGTGCTAATTCTAAAATAATTCATCCATTATGAGGAGGTTGATGATCAAATGCACAACCTGCCGCAAACAGTAATTCAGGAAAGTCGGGTTGAACAGCAGACAATTGACACTTTTGCCCGCGAAGCAAATAGGATCGTCGGTTCTGATCAGGTTAGCGCAAACCCGGCCGACTTGCTGGCCAACAGCCGCGATTACTGGCCGGTTAACAACATCTGGATGATTGAAGGCAGAGTTCCTGCCCTGCCTCAGCTGGTAGTCTGGCCTGGAAATACTGAAGAGATATCGGCGCTATTAAAACTGGCTACAAAACTTAAAGTTCCTGTTACCCCGTACGGTGAAGGCTCCGGCACCCTGGGCGGCGCCATACCAATTAAGGGCGGGGTCAGCCTTGACTTAAAAAGGATGAACCATCTACTGGAAATTGATGAAGAAAGCCTGATGGTCAGGGTAGAAAGTGGCCTCAACGGGGCTCTTTACGAAGAGCTCCTAAACCATGCTGGCTATACGGGTGGGCATTTTCCCCAGTCTTTACGCTGTTCCTCTATCGGAGGCTGGCTGGCCTGCCGGGCTGCCGGCCAGTTTTCAACCCGTTACGGAAAAATTGAAGATATTGCCGTATCGCTGGAAGCGGTGTTGCCTGACGGAACAATCTTTAGCGGCCGCAGCGTCCCCCGGACCGCCACCGGACCGCGCCTGGATCACTTATTGATCGGCTCAGAAGGTATTTTTGGCGTGATCACCTCCGCTACTTTAAGGATCTGGCCGCTGCCGGAAAAACGCCACCTGATTTCCTATACCTTTGCCGATTTAAAAGGTGCACTGGAGTGTATCCGCCTGATTATGCGCACCGGTGCCAGGCCAGCCGTGGTTCGCCTCTACGATGCCCAGGAAACGGGTAATCACTTCCCCGAACTGGGCGATCAGCGCTGCGCCCTGATCCTGCTGATTGAAGGGACCGCCAAAATTATTGCCGCTGAAGCTGAAGTGATCGATGATTTAGCAATCGCCAGCGGTGCCGTTGATTGCGGCCCGGAACATGTCGAACACTGGCTGGAAAAAAGATTTAACATCAGCGTTGCATCAATGTTGTTCCAAAAAGGCGCAGTCCTCGACACAATTGAAGTGTCAACAAACTGGCATAATGCACACAGCACTTATCTGGCCATGCAAAAATCGCTGCTGGCCGTGGAAGGAACGATGCTTGCCTCGGGTCATTACTCGCATGTCTACCCTGATGGCGCAGGTCTTTACATGACTGTTGTCGGTTTTCCCGGCAGTGATAAACTTGCCTTTTATAAAAGAATCTGGCAGGCAGCAATGGAAGCCTGCCTGGCTCAGGGAGCAGCCATCTCCCATCACCACGGTATTGGGCTGCACCGGGGACAATGGATGCATGAAGAACATGGCTCCGGTCTATCTGTTTTAAAAAAAATCAAAAAAGCTCTGGATCCTGAAAATATCATGAATCCCGGCAAGCTTGGCCTGGAGGAGGGAAAACTATGGCAGAAGTAAATATGGAACAACTTTTAAACTGCGCACTCTGCCCGAATATGTGCCGCTGCGACTGTCCAGTATTGCAAGCGCTCGGCCACGAAAAGGTGGCACCGGCCGGGAAAGCCCGCTTTGCAGCGATGCATCAGCAGGATCACCTGGAGTTAAGCAACGAAATAATCGAAGCAATCGCAAACTGTCTCGGCTGCCGGGGCTGCACAGTGCTCTGCCCTTTCCCTGAGCTTAACTTATGCGATGAACTGCTTTATGCCCGGACCCCTGATTCGGTCGACCAATCCGGCCAGTTACCCGCCTGGGAACCATACCTGGCCAATTTAAAAAAATACGGTAGCCCTTACGGGCAGAAACCACCATTTGGCGGCAAGTCAAGTCGAGGAAGTGATGTTCTCTATTTTGTAGGGTGTACTGCTCTGGCCAATCATCCGGAGTCCGTTGCTGTGATTGGAAAGCTACTTCAGCAAGCAGGTGTGAACTACCAGCTGATTGATGAAGATTGTTGTGGCTACCCGGCTGAAACCTGGGGTGACCCGAACCTGGCCCACAGCCTGGCCGCTGAAAATATCCGCAAATTTGTTGAATGCGGCGCAAAAAAACTGGTTACCTGCTGCCCGGAATGCTGGCTGATTTTTACCGAACGCTATAAAAAGTGGGGTTTCGAGCTCCCGCTGGAAATAGTTGCTGCTCCGGCTTACTTCCTTGGTTTGGTCAAGGAAGGTTTGCTAAAACCGGCTGCGATTGAACAGACAAAACTCAGTTATCATGACCCCTGTATCTGGGCCAGAACAGCGAAGCTCACTAAAGAACCACGTCAACTGTTGGAATCAATTCCCGGCATAACTATTGAGGAGCCGCTTTTCTCCGGTGAGCTTACCCACTGTTGTGGAGGGGGCAGAATGTTTCAACTGTCATTCCCTAAAACAGCAGAGGAGATCGCCAAACGCCGCCTGTCTGAATTCACTGTTGGCGCCGGTATCGTGACCGCCTGCCCGTTTTGCCGGGAGGGCCTGTCCCAGGAGAACAACGCCCGGATCATCGACCTGCTTGAGCTGTTAGCGAACGCCTGCTGTTCATGAAGGGTAGAAACCTGTTTTTTTGAATGAAAAACCCCGGTAGTGGAGGACCGGGGTTTTTTTAGGAAAATGCACCGCCTTACAAAATGAAGGAGGGACGCATTTACATAATGGCATTACTCCAGCTGGCGCTTAAACTGCCGCCGGTATAGGTAACTTTAAGCGACTGGTCGCCGTAACTCTCAACGATATGCGAGGTATGCGGAAAGGCGCCAAAATACTGGAAGGTTAGGTCCACCGGCACCCAGCCAAGCCCCTCTATATTTATTTCAGCCCAACTGTGGCGGCTACCCTGAAGTGAGCCGGAAGTCATCGCCCCGCGCTGGGTGCGGGCAAAACCGATTACTTCGCGGGCGATGATCCCCTGTTCGCGGGCCTTATTGATAAACGCTAACGCCAGATCGCGGCAATTGCCGGAGCCGGCATACTGCTCAAAAATTATACGGGCTCGATCAAGAGTTTCATTACTAGAATTAAGCGAGAGTGAGCGGACCGTAATATCGAAATCGGCAACTATTGTTTTTGTTTCGCCGGGAGCAATGTCGCCGAGATTAAAGGTGCTAAGCCGGCCGGAAGAGCTGACAAGATCAAAGTTCACGGATCTAAGGCTGGTGGTCTGGTAAGGGGAGCTATTCTCAAGCAGGGGCACCGCTACATTAACATTTTTAGCTGTTTCGCTGCCATTGTTGCTTACTTTTACTTCCATCCGGAATACATAGTTAGCCGAACTGCCCCAGTTATACGAAACGGGAGCGGCTGCATGCTGAGGGACCTCAACCTCTACAGCCGGTATTTCTGTAGCTACCGGTTGTACATCTGGAATCTCGGTTACTGTTTCAACCGGTTTACTTTCTGCCTTGTGATCTACCGGGGCCGAAGAAGTTTGAACAACAACCGGAGTTTCTTTCTGATCAGCTAAAGTTTTTGTTTTAAGATTGTCTGATGGAGCCTGTTTGTTGTTATTAACAACCGCAGATTCATCGCTAAGATCAGGCACAACCATTTTTGTTGGCGTATCGCTCGCTGTGGCTAAATTTTCCTCTTCCAGAACTTCTTCTGGTATTGACTCTTCAATAATCCCTGATTTCTGCTTTTCCTGCGGCTGTTCCACCGTCGTAAATGAAGCAGCTGAAACTGTTCCGCTTTGTGTTGTATCTTGCTCATCGGATAAAAAGAAGAACCCGGCAGCAGTCATTGCCAGTAAAACGGCCATTACCACGCTTAAACTCTTTAACCATGTTGCTTTGTTCTTCACTGCATAGCCCCTCCGTCAGAGGGACCGACAACTTTGAAACAGTAAAAACCTGTTTCGGTAACCAGGCTATCTTAGCTCTCACCAGAGCCTTAGACCCTTTGGCTTTGCGCCCCAGCCTTTTAGCTGGTTTGCCTTTGTCGGTCAGGTTAATTTTTTACCCGGTTCCTATTATTTATCCGGGCTTAAAACCTTTATTTTCCTTTTCTTATAGCTGCTAACTAAAAATAACCCGTTTCGGTGGCCAGGCTGTCTTAGCTCATTTTAGAGCCTTAGACCCTTTAGCTTTGCGCCCCAACCTTTCAGTTGGTTTGCCATTATCGTTCAGGTCACACTTTTCTGCGCTCAGTATAGCGGATATGAAGACGCCTGTCAATAGCATGATGCAAATATTATTATAAATATATTTTGATTGCAAACAAACTGTAATTGGTGTACATTATTAGCGAATAGATATTTAATTTATATAAGTGAGGCGTTATGAGATGGTGTCCGTAAAATGGAGTGCCTACGACCGCAGGCAGGTATTGGATCTGGTCCAAAAGCAGGAATTTGACCTGATCATTATCGGCGGAGGGATCACCGGAGCCGGTATTGCAAGAGAATGTGCCCTGCGTGACCTTTCATTCTGCCTGCTGGACAAAAACGACTTTGCTTTTGGCACATCTTCACGATCATCAAAGTTATTCCATGGCGGCCTCCGCTATCTGGCTTCAGGAGAATTCGGGCTGGTGCGCGAATCAACAAGCGAGAGAAACTGGCTGCGCTGTCATCTACCCAACCTGGTGCGCCCACTCGGCTTTGTCTACCCCTCGTACGAAAACTACAAATCTACGCCGCTAAAGATCCGCTTTGCTGTTTTGCTTTACGATCTGCTCTCAAACTGCTTCAGCGAGCATAAAAACTACCGGAAATCAAGAATCTTTAAAGCATCCTTCATTGAAGAGCTTGAGCCTGCTGTTGCCTTGGAAGATCCGGAATTGGGCAAAATGACCATAGCCGGCTTTTATTACGACACCAACTGTGATGATGCCCGAGTAACGCTCGAAATAATTAAGGAAAGCATCACCTACAGCAATAGTCGCTCTGCAGCCCTGAATTATGCTCCGGTGAATGGGTTTTTGAAAAACAAAAACCATAAAGTATCCGGGGTAACGGTTACTGATCTATTCAGCGGTCAAAACTTTGAAGTCCACGGCCGCTGTGTCGTTTCAGCCTCAGGGGTCTGGACCGATCAAGTACTGGCCGGTTCAGATTATAACCAGGAAAGGATTTATCCGACCAAGGGAGTCCACCTGGTGGTGCCGGCAGAAAGGCTGGGCAACAGAAATGCCTTCAGCCTGGTTTCCTTAGATGACGGACGCTTTTTCTTCATCCTGCGTCGGGGCAAAGTTTCAATCATTGGCACCACCGATACCGCTTACTATCCTGAATCGACCAATTTCGACGAGCCCTGGTGCACCAGGGATGATTGCGATTACCTGCTGAGGACTGTCAATCGAATCTTTCCGCGGGCCCGATTAACCGACGCAGACATCATCGGTGCTTATGCCGGGCTCAGGCCGCTAATCAGGCAGGAAGGCGCTGAACATGAGTCTGATGTATCCCGCAATCATGAAATCTTCACCACATCTGACGGCGTAGTAGCCATCGCCGGTGGCAAGTCAACCACCCACCGCCGGATGGCCGAAGACCTGCTCTACTACCTGGTTAAAGAAAAATTCATAGATCCATTTGCCAGACCGGAACAAATGAAAAAGGGGTATTCTAAAATTCCATTTAAGATAGGATTAGCCCGTAGCGAATTTGACGCGCAGACCAGAGCAAAAGGACTAGTTGAAACAGCGCACCCCGACCAGCAAGAGCATTTTTATACCCAGTATGGTCGGGGTGGCCTGGCTATATTAGAGACAATCAGGGTTAATCCTGCCTTAGGACAACCTTTTCTCGAGGGCTATCCCTTCTGCGAAGCCGAAATACTTTACATTCTGGAGCAGGAGAACGCGCCAAAACTAACAGATGTTCTCTGTCGCCGGACAGAAGCCCAGTGGCTGGTTTGGCATCACCGTCAAGATAAGCTTGCCGCAGCCGTTGCCGCCGTTATGGCTCGCTTTTATAACTGGAGCGACATAACCAGAATGGAGGAAATTAAACAATACCTGGACTACGTTGCTAAGAATGTGCGCTTTCTTCAGGGCTAGCGCAGCATTTCAGTAGCATGCTCAACTCTCCGCCTTTGGCTATTCCATAGAAGCCCGCGGGGAATTATGGCTAATATGAAGTCTTGCCTTTCATGATCACCGTTTTTAATTTCCAGCCATAGCTCTGCAGCAGCTGCTTCACTGCATCACGCAGGCTTCCATAATCAAATTGAAAATCGTAACACAATTATTTAGCGCACCGGATCTGCAAAAGAGGATCTGTCAAAATATTGTAGAAAAATGTAATCTATTAATCTGCTTTTTAATTCAGCACCTTTGGAAAGGAGAAATATTCGTGGTTTCGAAAAACTGTTTCCACCTTAGCCAAAGAAAGACCATTATTTGGCTTACTGCTTTTCTGATTCTGTCGCTGTTTATCTTCAACAGTCAACCAGCCCAAGCTAATGAAGCCCTCTACCAGTCACTTTCTGCAGCTACCCGCAGCAGTGATCTTACCTTCATCAACTCGCTGATTGTATTGGGCACGAATCAGGATTGGACTAGCGCTACCGAGGTCCAGTTTGAAGGGAATCTGCGCTTTCTTGAAGCAGAGGGCCTGGAAGGAGAGACCCTTCAGAAGGGCATTTTTTTAGTGCGAGAGCTTGATGGCAGGCTGTACCTGCTGTCAGTGCCTGGAACTGACGCCTTAGCCGAACCGGAAACAGCACAATTATATGAAGGCTTAGAAGATATGCTGGGCAGCAAATTGACTTTTAAGGCAAAACTGGCAGAAGCCAGTCTCGGCTCAGTAGTGTATACATTTATTCGCTTTTCTGAAAGACCAGAGCAGCTCTTACTCGACAGGGTCTTTAAAACTTCGATCATGTTCATGTTTTTCTTTGTGATGCTTGGGATGGGTCTTACGCTGACCCTAAAGGATTTCAAACTTGTTATCCAAAAACCAAAAAGCATCCTGATCGGGGTCATTCTTCAGTGGCTGATCATGCCCCTTTTGGCTTTAGGCATGGCCTATCTGCTTGGCTTTTATCATCATTATCCGTTTATTTATGCCGGCCTGGTTTTGATCTGTGCCTGCCCCGGTGGTGTAACCTCTAACCTGATGACCTATTATGCGAAAGGCGACCTGGCCCTTTCAGTCTCACTGACCTCGCTTTCGACTGTTCTGGCCCTTTTTTTTACCCCCGTCCTTTTAACGATTTTCAGCTCAAATATACCTGATATTAATGTTCCTGCCGGACTGATCGTACAGACCATCATTGGCTTGGTCCTGATCCCCCTGATCATTGGCATGGCCATCCGCAGCAAAAAGGAAGCTTTCGCCCGAAAGGCAACACCTTTCTTCTCGGTTCTGGGCGTCATTGCCCTACTGACTGTAATTGGAGTTGGCATTATCACCAATGCAGAGAAATTTGCCGATACTGAACGCTACAGTTTTCTTTTCTACACGATGGTCGTAGCACTTTCTTTTCTGGGCATGCTGCTGGCGGCAGGATTCCCCAAACTGTTTAAAATAGACAATTTCCAAACCAGGGCCATCTCAATTGAGGTTGGCCTGCGTAATTCAACTTTAGCTGTTACTATTGCCTTGCTAATCCAGGACCTGATGGGTGATTTCTACAGCTCGATGTTCGTTACAACCGCCATCTACGGTATTACCATGTATATCACCGGTTTTATAATGATTGCGCTCTATAAAAAGCTGTTACCACTCAAAACCGCCCAGTAACTTGGCTAGCACAGATTCGGACAGCTCTTTGGATGAATGTTAATTTTATTAGCACTGATGAAAGGAGAATCTCAATGAAAGTCCAAAAGATTGAGCTTTACCACATTTCAATCCCCCTGCCGGCAGACTTTTATCCGTCCTGGATTCCCGGTTACCCCCAGAAATTTAACCGCTGTACTCTAATCAAGCTGACCACCGATGATGGCCTGGTTGGCTACAGCGGTGGCGTCGCCATGGAAGAAGAGCGGGAAGGATTAGGCAGTCTGCTTGGCCAATATTTAATCGGCCAGGAAGTAGAAAAAATCGATGAGGTCAGGCAGCTAATTCGTGAAGCATCCTACCTCGGCTGGCGAAACAGCTGGATTGAAGCTGCCTTTTGGGATTTAATCGGCAAAAAGGAAGGTAAACCCCTTTATAAATTGTTGGGAGGAGAAGGAGGCAAGGTTCTGACCTACTGCTCCACCGGCGAGGTGCACGAGCCGGCACAGAGAGCTGAAGAGGTCCTGGCTATCAGGGATCTGGGCTTTAGTATTGTCAAATTACGTGTCCATGACTTTGACATCAAAAAAGATATCGAACAGTTGAAAGTTGTTCGTCAGGCAGTCGGTGATACAATGAAAATCGGGGTCGACGCCAACCAGGGCTGGCCGGTGACCATTATCAACAAACCGCCGATCTGGGATCTGGATCGGGCAACCGAGTTTGCCAAAGCCTGCGAGGAGTATGACATATCCTGGCTGGAAGAACCGCTTGATATGTACGCCTTTGATGAAATGGCAGAATTAAGGCGACGCACAAAAACCCCGATAGCCGGCGGTGAGCTGACCTCCGGGTGGCACGAACACAAAATTATGTTCGAAAAAGAATCTCTCGATATCTATCAGCCTGACGCCACTTTCTGCGGCATCGATACGGCAGTCAAGATCATGCAGGAAGCAAACCGGAGGGGGCTGAAATACAAACCTCATACCTGGAGCAACGGAATCGGCTTTGCGATTAACCTACAGCTTGCCGCTGCCAACCCCAACCGCGAGCCGCTCGAATTTCCTTATGAACCTCCCGGATGGATCCCAAAATACCGTGACGGAATCCTTTCCGAACCTTTTGAGGTCGACAGCGAAGGGTTCGTTACTGTCCCCGATAAACCAGGGTTGGGTTTTGAAATCAGCGAAGAAGCACTTAAGCGTTATGGCCGTAAATTCTTTGAAATGACTCCGGGTAGTCTGGCGATCAAAACCATTAAGCAAAGAGGGCTTTTTAACGCTCTTAGGCTGGCTAAGGCGAAAAAACAGGATTAAAGATTCTCATTTGCGAGGTGGATAAAATGGACTTTCCCAAATGTAAAGCGCTGGTTACCGGAGGAGCCTCCGGCCTTGGCGAAGCAACAGTCAGGGCAATAGTCTCTGCCGGCGGCCAGGCAGCCATTCTTGATTTAGATGACAACCGTGGGAAAAAGCTGGCTACTGATCTCGGTGACAATTCGCTCTTCATCAAAACTGATGTCAGCTCCACTGAAAGCGTCGCTAAGGCGATCAATCAGACAGCAGCAATCTTCGGTCAAATCAATGTCGTTGTTAACTGTGCCGGTATCGCTCCGGCGGCCAAGGTCCTCGGCAAACAGGGGCCCCACGATCTTGAGCTGTTCAGCCGGGTGCTGCAGGTAAATTTGGTCGGCACCTTTAATCTGATCCGCCTGGCTGCCGAATCTATTGCTAAAAACGAGCCCGGAGCTGACGGCGAAAGAGGGGTAATCATCAATACCGCTTCAGTTGCTGCCTTTGAGGGTCAAATCGGTCAGGCTGCCTACAGCGCTTCCAAGAGCGGCATTGTCGGCCTGACGCTACCGGTCGCCCGCGAACTGGCCCCGCTTGGGATCAGGGTGGTAACCATCGCCCCCGGAATCATGGAGACGCCGATGCTGATGGGCATGCCTGATCAGGTGCGAGAAGCGTTGGGGAAAATGGTTCCATTCCCCCAACGGCTGGGGCGCCCGGAAGAGTATGCAATGCTGGCCCGCCAGATCATCGAAAACACGATGCTTAACGGTACGACAATCCGTCTTGACGGGGCAATCCGGATGCAGCCCAAATAGAATGCTCAATATTATTATTGCAATTCGGAGCATTGACATTGCCTGCACAGCTACTATAATTAGTGGTGAAAAATAAAAATACTCCTGCCCCTTTCCTTAAAAAGGAAAGGGGCAAGATTAGGAATGCGTTATGCTTTTAAAAACATAACGCTCTTGGATCGGATAGGTGATTTGAAATGCTGAAGAGAGGGGACAGCCGGTGATCATCAGTGAGATTGAAACCAAAAACGCAGTCGGCCATTTACTCTGCCATGACATTACCAAGATTGAAAAGGGTGCTTTTAAAGGAGCGATTTTTAAAAAGGGGCATCAAATCCGCCCCGAAGATGTAGAAACCCTTTTAAACCTTGGCAAAAATCACATTTACACCCTGGAACTGGAGCCGGGCGAACTGCATGAAGAAACTGCCGGAGGGAGAATCGCCCGGGCCATTGCCGGTCCCGGTCTGAACATTGAAGGCCCTGCTGAAGGACGTTTAAACCTGGTTGCTGACGCCCCCGGCCTTCTCACTGTCGATGCCTCAAGGTTGCTGCAAATTAACAGTATTCCGGACGTTATTGTCGCCACACTCCACAACTACTCCCCTGTTAAAGCAGGGGAAAAAGTGGCCGGGGCCAAAGTAATTCCCCTGGTAATCGGAGAAGCAACCGTGAAACAGGTTGAACAAATATGCGCATTCACCGATCCGTTGCTTTCTGTAACTCCTTACCGACCCTTTAAACTAGGCGGACTGATTACGGGGCGTGAGGTTTTCGAAGGTCGTATTAAAGACAGTTTTGCTCCCGTTTTGACTGAAAAAGCAGCCGGTTATAACTTAGAAGTACCGCTATTCAAGTATTGCCCTGACGATGCCGACCTGATCGCCCAAATGATCAAAGAGCTAATTGCCGAAGGATGCAACCTGATCACCATTACCGGCGGGATGTCAGTTGATCCTGATGATGTTACCCCAAGCGGTATCCGCAAAACCGGGGCTGAAATTATCAAATACGGGGCACCGGCCCTACCCGGCGCCATGTTTTTACTAGCTTACCTGAAAGATATTCCACTGGTAGGTCTGCCGGCTTGTGCCATGTATTTTAATACAACCATTTTTGACCTGATTCTACCCCGCCTGCTGGCCGGCAACCGGGTAAGTGCCGGAGATATCGCCGCTCTCGGCCACGGCGGTCTCTGTCGCCAATGTAAAGTTTGCGCATATCCACATTGTTCTTTTGGCAAAGGCGGGATCTAAGCAAATCCGTGATTAAATTCTCAAAAGCATTCTATTAAGACAGGAATCTCCTCAGTCTCTAACCGGGAGAATAGATGATGGATTTTAATTCATTGAAGAAGCGATTTATTATTTTCTTAATTCTTATCGCGATCTTGATAGCAGGATCAGGAGCTGCAGGTTGCAGCAAAAAAAGTGATTCTGTAAACTTACATATTCTTGCTGCAAGCAGTCTCTCTGCTGTGCTGAGCGACATAAACGATCTTTTTCAGCAATCCACTGCCGGGATCAAAATCACAGCCATCTATGCAGCATCCGGAGATCTCGCTACCCAAATTACAAATGGCGCCCCGGCTGATCTTTTTATATCGGCATCAACTAAACATATGGATGATTTAGAAAAGAAGGGTTTACTCAAATCTGAAACACGAATAAACCTGGTTGGCAACAGGATCATTTTAGCAGTACCACTGAACAGCACTCTCAATATCCTGGCCTTCGAAGATCTACCTGACAACAGAGTCCAAAAGATCGCTATGGGAGATCCAGAGTTTGTACCGGCCGGATCCTATGGACGTGAAGCGATTGAATTACTCGGCTTAGAATATGAAAACCTGCTTCCCAAAACTATCCTTGCCAGCAATGTGATGCAAGTGCTAAGTTACCTGGAAAATGAAAGCGTGGATGCCGGCATCTTATTTGCCTCTGATATTACCTTTTCTGAAAAAGTCAGGGCAGTTGCAGTGGCGCCAGATGATGTAAACAGCAGAATTATTTATCCTGCCGCTATTTTGGCCGTCGCAAAAAATGATAGCGCAGCAAAACAATATCTTGACTTCCTGTCTGGCAAAGAAGCAAGAGCTATCTTTAAAAAGTACGGTTTTCTGATCATAACTAAGTAAAACTTACCGAGGGATAATGATGCTTGAACCTTTTATAATGCCGCTTAGCGTATCGATTAAAACCGTTTTAGCCGCAACGGTGATCACTTTTTTCCTCGGCATCGCTGCTGCGCGGTGGATGGTTGATTACAAAGGCCGCTTCAGTAGTTTGATTGATGTGCTCTTTCTGCTGCCGATTGTTTTACCACCAACTGTGATTGGATTCGGTCTGTTACTGCTTTTCGGCAGCCGGGGGCCGCTGGGCAAGCTGCTGGCGCTATTTGATACCACGATTATTTTCAGCTGGCCTGCGACCGTTGTCACTGCTGTTATTGTTGCTTTTCCTTTGATGTACATGACTGCCCGCGGCGGGTTTGAACAGGTGGACCCCAATCTTGAGAATGCTGCCCGCACCTTAGGCGCAGGCGAGTGGCGCCTCTTTTGGACCGTTACCCTGCCGCTATCCTGGCCAACCGTAATGGCCGCAACCGTTCTGGCCTTTACAAGGGCTCTCGGGGAGTTCGGCGCTACGCTGATGCTGGCCGGCAACCTGCCCGGCAGAACTACCACCCTACCGGTTGCCATTTATTTTAGGCTGCAGGCAGGCCAGATGCATGAAGCTCTGGTTTTGACCCTGGTTGTGTTTATCTTTGCTCTGGCCTCTTTAGCCCTACTGGCCTATTGGAAGGCGCAGGCCCGGCGAAACGGAAGGGGGCAATAATATGCTGGAAGTTAATATAAAGCGGGCCCTGCCCGGCTTTACTTTAGATATAAGCCTAACTGTTAACGAAGAGATTGTTTCAATCTTAGGACCCTCCGGCTCCGGCAAAACAATGACCCTTTTTTGTATTGCCGGCCTGGTTCGACCCGATGCAGGCCTGATAAAACTGAATAACCGGATTATCTACAGTTCGGCTGATCAGATCTTCATCGCACCGCGAAACCGGAAAATTGGTTTTGTCTTTCAGAACTACGCCCTCTTTCCCCATCTGACTGTTGCCGAAAATATAGCCTACGGTCTAGCGAGACAACCGAAACCGACAGTCAGTAAAAAAGTTGCGGAGCTACTTGAAGTAATAAACATTCCTGCGCTAAAAGATCGCTATCCGGCAGAACTCTCATCTGGGCAGCAGCAGAGAGTGGCTCTGGCGCGAGCTATTGCCCCCGAACCGGAAGCATTGCTCTTAGATGAACCATTCTCAGCTTTGGATACGTACCGCAAAGAACGGATGGAGTACGAATTGCTTTCGCTCTATCGCTACTATAGGGGTGACATCTTATTTGTCACCCACGATTTAGAACAGGGCTTTAAGCTCGGTAAACAAATTGCGGTATACGACAACGGAAAAATCGTTCAATACGCCGATAAATACACGGTAATCAGTAATCCGGTTAATCGTACGGCAGCGCGCCTGTCAGGATTTAAAAACCTGATTGAAGGCCGGGTAGTCGCTTGCAGTGTTGACGAAGCAACAGTTTTTATCCCTGAATTTGAACAGACCCTGATGGTAAACTTCCCCAAGTCATTGAAACTGAACACCGATCAACCGGTAATCATCGGGATCAGGCCTGAACACCTGACTGCTGTTAGTCAACCTAAGCATAATAGTGTTGGCTGCCGCCTTGACAGAAAAGTGCGCGGTGTAACAACCTTACACTCTTACTACTATGCGCTGGCCGATCAGCAAAATCGCTACAGCCTTGAATGCCTTGACCCGCAAACATTCCTGGATCATCAGGACCACTTACAAGATACCTGCTATATCCACTTTAACCCGCAGCACCTGGTCATAATACCATTGGATTAAGAAGATTGGCCTGCTTAATGCAGAGAAAAAGGCTAATCTAGAGAGCATCGCCGATGGATGCGGCAAATGCTTAGTTGGGGTTCCCTGCTCCTCTAACGCTCCGTCTTCATAGTTTCAACCACTTTGTTATTCTGCCACCTATAAATAAAACTATTGTCATTAAAGCAGCTGTTTTTAAAAAAACTAAACCCTGATTAGCTCCACAGCGCTTTGCATGATGACCATGAACGAGCAGTTTTCTCAACAACTAAAGTCACTTGTTTGCTTCTCCAATAGTGTAGGAATTAGTCAGATAATTGTATAACAAAAATGAAACCATAAAGCATTACCCATCATCAGAATAAGAATTATCGACTGCAAAATGTTCAATTCATTGTTACCCACTGAAAGCCTTTAAGCAACAATAAGTTTATCACATTTTTACTTGTATCACGCCTGAAATCGTGCAGGTAATGGACAAAATGTATTGTAATATATAAAATAATAAGATAGTATGAATAAAATTCAGTCAAGAAGATACCAATTGCTTTTGCTACCGCAGCAGAGTCCGCTCTGCGGTTTTTTATATTCAGTAAAAGCTAATAGAGATTGCGTGCAGAAAGGTGCAAGACGGCTATGAAAAATATCATCCAAAACAAAAGTAAAGATCTGCAAAATGAAATTGATAGCTACCTTAAATGTATAACCGATTCTTCCCTACTCTTTTTTGAAGGAGCCAGGGAAGCCTACCGGGGCGACTATGATGATGCTGAAAACCGCTATCGCGATATTTCCGAGTTGGAAAGAAGAGCAGACGAGCACTTGAAAGCCATTCAGTACAAGCTTTACGCCTACAATATAGCGCCCGATTCGCGGGCAGATATTTTCGAACTGTTAGATGGCCTTGATGACATAGTTGACCGGGCAAAGAAAAATATCTTTCAGATTTGTGTCGAAAAACCGGTCATTCCGGACTGCATGAAAGATGATTTTATCGCCATTACCGCTGCATCAGTTGACGCTGTCGACATCCTGATCCAGGGCGTCCGTTCATTTTTCGAAGACGTAAACTCCCTGGAGGGCTATATTAAAAATGTTTATCTTTATGAAAAAAAAGCAGACGCTTTGGAAGAAAAAATCAAGCGCAGCATCTTTCAATCCACAGTGGTCGAAGAGTTGGCCAGGAAATTTCAACTGCGTTATTATGTGGAGAAAATGGCGATGCTCTCAGACCTGGCTGAAAACCTGGCCAAGAAAATGTTGATGTACAAAATTAAACGGATCATTTAAAAAACCTGTAAAAGGATACTGCACGACAACAGAAACACGAAGATTTACGGAGGCAGGCTCTAAATGATTTTAAAGTTATTTTACCTCAGCAGTGGTTTATTTATGGGCTGGTCCCTGGGGGCCAACGATGCAGCCAATATTTTCGGCACAGCTGTAGGCACAAAAATGGTCAGGTTTACAACAGCGGCCATCATCAGTGGTGTCTTTATCCTGCTGGGCGCGCTGTTAAGCGGAGCAGGAACAACAGGCACGCTGGGCGCCCTGGGTGCAATCAAAGCCCTGCCCGGAGCCTTTATTGTCAGCCTCACTGCGGCACTGACCATCATGTCGATGACTAAAGCGGGGTTACCGGTATCCACATCCCAGGCCATAGTCGGCTCCATCCTCGGCTGGAATTTTTTTGCCGGCGCCACTACAGACTATACTGTCCTCTACCGCATTGCCGGAGCCTGGCTCTTTACCCCGATCTTGGCTGCACTTTTCTCAGTTGGCCTTTATTTTTTGTTTAAAGCTATTCTGGAAAACATCAAGATTCACCTCTTCAGCCTTGACTGGATCATAAAACTCAGCCTGATCCTGGCTGGGGCTTTCGGCGCTTACAGTCTTGGCATGAATAATATAGCCAACGTAGTCGGGGTGTTTATGTCTGTATCACCTTTTGTCGATATCCAAGTCGGAGATTACTTTGTCTTAAGTAGTCTACAGCAGCTTCTGTTTTTCGGGGGCGCTTCGATCGCCATCGGGGTCATTACTTATTCCAAGAATGTAATGATGACCATTGGATCAGGTATTTACCGGCTGTCCCCGGTTACAGCCTTGATTGTTGTGCTGTCCAGCTCCCTGGTGCTCTTTCTTTTCGCCTCAGAGAGTTTACAGGCGGGGCTAATTGCGCTCGGCCTTCCGGCCATCCCCTTAGTCCCTGTCTCCCAATCGCAGGGGGTGGTCGGCGCTATCTCCGGTATCGGTATTGCTAAGGGTGGCGGTAACATCAATACCCGGCTGCTCGGCAAGATAGTTGTTGGTTGGCTGCTGACTCCGCTCTGTGCCGGTATCTTGTCTTACATTTCACTTTTTATAATGCAGAACGTCTTTCTGCAAAAAGTCTTTATCTAAACAAAGCTTGTCGAAACTCTGCCTATCGTTTTCCGATAATCGAGATAAAACATAGGGTGTTGGCCAATGAATTTTTTTCTAACCAGCTTTTTCAAAAAAAAGATGCGCCTGGAGCAAGAGGTTGAGGCATACCTGAACTGCCTAGCCGAGATCTGCGGCTCCTTTACCCTGGGCGTTAAAAGTTACCTGGAAGGTGATCAGGATACTTTTCGCAAATGTTCCAAAGCAACATCACAGGGAGAAAAGAAGGCTGACGAAATCTTAAAGAATATTAAGTATCACCTGTACGCCAATACGCTGTACCCAGATTACCAAAAAGACATAACTTTAATCTTCGACCAGATGGACGATGTAGCAGACATATCAAATCAGGTTTTAATTCAACTCTCTCTGGAATCCCCCTACATCCCTGCTCAGGTCAAAGAGCTGTTCAGCGAGTTGGTTGATTATTCCTGTAAAACTACCGGTGAGTTGGTCAATGGGGCCAGGCATCTCTTCCATAACCGGGTCATGATTGAAGACCATGCCAATAAAGTTTATTTTTATGAAAATGAAGCCAACCGGATTTTGGAAAGAATTCTGACCAGCGTGCACCAGGGAGATTATCTGACGGAGCTGGCATATAAAAGGCATGTCGCCCTGTTTGCCATAAAAATATTAAGTATCTCTGAACAGGCATATAAAGTGGCAAAAAGGCTGGTTTTCTACCTGATCAAAAGTGATACTGACAGCTATTAACCAAAAGCTGGTGATCTTTTAGTCGGTTTATGTAAGAATAGCAAGTTCGCTGAAGGATTATCCTGGCCGGTAAAGAATTATTAAGTCGAAATAGCGCCCTTGCATCAATGATTTACACCAATTTTTGGCAGGAGGAAAGGCGATGAAAAGTGAACAGTCGGTCCTGAAAATCAGCAAGAAAGCATTTATTCAGTCAGCATTAATAATTCTTGCGCTCATGATCGTAGCCGGTCTGCTGAGCCAGGCCATACCGAGCGGCAGCTTTGACACTGCAACCGTCGATGGACGGAGTGTAATTGTTCCCAGTTCTTTTCGCTACACCGAGGCACCTGTTTATCCAGCATGGCGCTGGTTTACCGCTCCGGTCGAAGTGCTTTGGGGGCCTGACGCAGCGGTGATTATCACCATTATCGTGGTACTGCTCTTGATTAGCGGCGCTTTTGCTCTACTGGAGAGAGCCGGGGTGTTAAAAGCGCTTATAGCCCGCGTTGTATTACGTATGGGTGACCGTAAATATCTCTTAATGGCCGTGGTGGTGCTCTGCTTTATGCTTTTTGGGGCACTGCTCGGCATCTTCGAAGAGTTTATTATCCTGGTTCCGGTAATGATCGCCCTCGCCTATCTGCTTGGCTGGGATGCCATGACCGGGCTGGGGATGAGCCTGCTGGCGGTTGCTTTTGGTTTTTCTGCCGCGCTGGCCAACCCCTTCACGATTGGTATTGCCCAGCGTTTGGCCGAAGTTCCGGTTTTCTCAGGTATTGGACTACGGGCTCTTGTTTTCGTAACAATTTATGTGATACTCTGCATTTTCCTAATTCGCTATGCCAAAAAAATAGAGAAGAACCCCTCTCTTTCACCTACTTTTGAGGATGATGAAAACCTCCGGTCGCGCTTTCGCCTGACCCGCGAAGAGCTGTCAGCTCAGGCCAACCCAAAGCTCAAAGGCGCTCTGACCTGGTTTTTAGCTTCACTTGCGGCGATCATCCTAATCAGTATCGCAGCAGCCTTTAACAACACCATCTCCGGATTTGCCCTACCCCTGGTCGGCCTTTTCTTCCTAATCGGTGGAGTCGGCGCTGCCCTGCTCAGCGGCATGAAGGTAAAAGAAGCTGCCTCTGTTTTCGGCAGCACAGTGGCCGGCATCTCACCGGCTATTATCCTGATTCTGATGGCGGTCAGCGTTAAACATATCATGACTAATGCCCAGGTAATGGATACCATTCTCGATTATGCCGTACGCAGTATCGGCCATGCTTCCCCTTACGGCGCTGCTCTGATGGTCTACGGCCTGGTCCTTTTTCTTAATTTCTTTATCGGATCGGCCTCCGCCAAAGCTTTTCTGGTCATTCCGATTATTGCTCCCTTGGTCGACCTGGTTGGCGTAACCAGACAGACAGCAATCCTGGCCTTTGCTTTCGGCGACGGCTTCAGCAATGTGCTGTTTCCGACAAACGCCGCCCTCCTGATCGGCTTAGGCTTGGCCGGCGTCAGCTACCTGAAGTGGTTTAAATGGGTAATCCTGCTACAGCTGATAGTTCTAATCATCACTGTTCTCTTCGTTTTGCTTGCTGTGGCTATTAACTATGGACCATTCTAAAAACGGTTATGAGCCCGAAAATGTAAAAGCCTCCTGCTGTTTTCCTTCGTACTGGAAGACAGAGCAGGAGGCTTTTAATCTCTAATTAATAGCTCAGGCAGCTTTTTGCCTGGTCGCGAAAAGATGAAGGATCGATTTTGTGTCGGGATCGACATTGCCGTAAATAAGAAAAATCAGAATCTCTTCAGTAAAGCCGACCATATAGATCAGTAATGCCGCCCTGGTCATCAGGGTTACATCAAAGAAAAAGGAACAGACAATAATCAGGAATACCAGCACGGCGTTCCAGCGCAGGATAAAAGTGTGCATCATTATCGGCCGTTTAAAAAGATAACCGGAGAGCAGAAAAGAAAAGCCCAGTAGCGAAAAGAAGACAATCAAAACCAACTTGTTAGCGGCAATAACCTCAGGCCGCAGGTAGTTTAAAAAATAGGCCGATGAAACATAAAATAAAAGGTCGGCGAGCGAATCAAGTTCTTTGCCATAATGTGAAACCTGATTAAGTTTACGCGCCACAATACCATCAAAGAAATCTGTCGATCCGATCAGAATGTAGGCAATTAAGAAAAGCTGATGCTGATTAAAGTGTAATAATAGATAAAGACCGGGAAGCAGAACAATCCGCGATGCCGAAAGCAGGTTTGGAATAGTCGGTTTAAACCCCAAGTTTTAGCCTCCTTTCTTCAGAAGATGGTTAATACTATCACAAAAAGTAACCGTATTCTATAGAAAGCTGAATTTTTCGACATCGAAGAGCCCTTGATCGGTGATCTTCAACGCCGGGATGACCGGCAAAGCCATGAAAGCCAGGGTCATAAAGGGCTGGGTTAGATCAGTTCCCAGGCCGCGGGCGGCCGCCAAAAGCTTACGCATCTGGTCAGCAACAACTGTCGCCGGCTCCGTTGAGATCAAGCCGGCTAAGGGCAACGGCAGGGTGGCACCAATCTCGCTATTTTTTCCGCAGACAACGAATCCTCCGCCAATGCGTACCAATTCACTGACTGCTGCAGCCATCGCCTCTTCTTCAACCCCGGCAACAATGATATTGTGGGAGTCGTGAGCCACGCTGGAGGCGATTGCCCCCTCGCGCAGGCCCAGCCCTTTGATCAACGCTACAGCGATCCGGCCGCTGGACCGGTGCCTTTCAACCACGGCAATCTTGTTGATCCCGGCAGCCGGATCGGCAATAATATCGCCGGTGGCGTTTCTTTTTACAGCTACTTTTAAGTGCTCGGTGCTGATTTGTCCGGGAATCACCCCGATAACCGGTAGGGTATTGTTTTCAGTTTTCATTATAAAATCCTGCGCTTCAGGCCGGCGGGCCAGGTGCATTGAGTTCAGGGCAAACTGTGGTATCGCCGATACGGGCATGTCGACAGTCAGTGTGCCTTTGTCGGCAACAATCCGTCCGTTTTTAATCACCATCAGGGCCCTGAAATCAGTCAGATTGTCGAAAGCAACAATGTCCGCCCGGTAACCCGGCGCCAGCGCCCCACGATCATAGATCCTATAATGGCAGGCAGCATTAAGAGTGGCGATCCTGAGCAGCAGCAGGGGATCGCCCTTTAAGGCAACTGCGCTGCGCAGCAGATCATCTAAGTGGCCTTTTTCGATTAAATCGGCAGCTTCGCGATCATCGCTGCCGAACATAAATTGATGAGCGGTTTGCAGGTTAACCAGAGGCAACAGCTCTGCCAGGCTTGATGATGCAGATCCATGCCTAATAATTATTTTCATCCCACAGCTAAGCTTCTCTCTGGCTTCTGCAGCAGTTAAACATTCGTGATCGCTGCTGATCCCTGCGGCCAGGTAGGCCTGAAGCTCTTCCCCCCGCAGCTCCGGAGCGTGGCCATCCACCACTTTGCCCCTGCGGTGGGCTGCAGCTATTTTACGTAAAACCGCTTCGTCACCGTTAATGACTCCCGGGTAATTCATCATCTCCCCCAGGCCGACTACCTGCGGGTGATCTAGCAGTGCCTCAATTTCATTTAGCTTAAGCTCGCTGCCAGCTGTCTCCATAATCGTTGCCGGCACACAGGAGGGAGCGGTAGCAAAAAAATCACAAGAGAGGCCATGCGAGGAATACAGCATCAGCTCCACGCCGGCCATTCCCAAAACATTGGCTATTTCGTGGGGATCATGAATAACAGTAGTGGTGCCGTGAGGGGTAATAACCCGCGCCAGTTCTGCCGGAAGCAGCAGAGTGCTTTCGATGTGCAGGTGGGCATCGATCAGACCGGGCGCCAGGTAGAGGCCACTAAGATCTATTTCTTCCCGGCCGGAGTTATATTCCCGGCCAATAGCAGCAATCTTTCCGCCTTCAATGGCCAGGTTGGCTTCAACTAGCTCACCACTGAAGACATTTAGCACTCTACCGTTTTTCAGCAGCAGTTCGGCCTCCCGGTCACCGCGGGCAACCGCTACGAGGTTTTTTAGATCATTAGAATCCGTCCTTTTTGAAGGCACAGTTTTCACCACCATCGCTTAAAATAACTTGATCTTAACTTGTTGTGCTAATTCGCTTCAAGAGCAAGATGACAACCCCAGCCAGGATCGCCAGGCTGCTTAAACCGATAAAGAGCCATTTAAAAAAGGTAAAAACCGGTACCAGGGCCGCCAGAAAAGGGACCTGCTCAGGGTAGCGGTACATTACATAAGCAGCGCCGCTGTTCTCTAGCAGATCAAAGAGCACCCCGGCAAAGGGCAGCAGGTTTACTATCCTTAAACTGCTGGTTGAGGGCAGCTGGCGATACAATAAAGTGATCAGCGCCAAGAAAAACAGGAGGTAGACCAGGGGCCAGAAAAGATCGAAGGTAAAACGCTGATAAATATAGTAAGCCCGCCCTTCCGGGCCGTAAGCCTCAGCCATAGCATAGAGGTCGGCAGCGCTATAGATAAAAGAGGTATCAGGTGATTGGTTAACCCCGGTTATCTCGCTCAAGCGGCCGGCCATCTTCGGTAATACGAAAAGCATAAACAATATAAAAACAGCTAGCGATCCGGCGATCACCGGTGTGCTCACGACCCGGTAACACCAATTGGACAATCGCTTTAAACCATTGGCCATCTAAGATCCCACCTTTTCGGTTTCCTGATCGTTATTATATTTCAACAGGCAGATGCAACAAACCTTTTAGCACAACAGCCGCAGCAGCTCTCTTTTATTATTAGCTGATTTCAGTTATTATTGAATTAGAAATCAATCTGAGATACACCTTTCATCATTGATACATTAGAAATGCTGAGTATAACTAACTAGACGAACGATTGGAGGCAGTTTGCTTGAGAAACAGAGAAATGTATGCTGAACCGTACCGGATTAAGATGATTGAACCAATTACAATCAGAGATCGGGAAACAAGGGAAAAGCTGATTGTCGATGCCGGCTATAATGTTTTTAACCTTAAAGCCGAAGACGTTTATATTGACCTTTTAACTGACAGCGGCACCACAGCGATGAGCGCCAACCAGTGGGCCGGGATGATGCTTGGCGATGAATCATATGCCGGCTGCCGAAACTTTTTTAACCTGCAGGACGCCCTGAAAGACATTATGGGCTATCAATATGTGGTCCCCACCCACCAGGGTCGGGCTGCAGAAAATATATTAATGTCCATGTTTGTTGGAGAAGGTCAGCGAGTAATCGGCAATATGCACTTTGACACCACCGAAGGACACATTCGGATGCGTAAAGCTTTTCCGGTCAACCTGGTGATCGATGAAGGCTTAGACACAGCTTCAGATCATCCCTTTAAAGGTAACATTAACTTAGAAGCGCTTGAAGAAGAGCTGAAGAACAGCACGCCGGCGGAGCTACCGCTGGTGATCATTACCGTAACCTGTAACAGTAACGGCGGACAGCCTGTGGCCATGGATAATATCAGGGCCGCCTCAAGCCTGGCTAAAAAATATAAAAGACCACTTTTTATCGATGCTGCCCGCTACGCAGAAAACTGCTATTTTATCAAGCAGCGCGATCCCCATTACAGCAATCACTCAATTAAGGATATTGCCCGGGAAATGTTTTCCTATGCTGATGGCTGCACAATGAGCTCTAAAAAAGATGCCCTGGTTAATATCGGAGGATTTTTAGCTTTCCGGGATAACGAAGAATGGTACGAAAGAGCAGTGCAGATTCAGATCTGCTATGAAGGTTTCAGAACCTATGGGGGACTGGCCGGGCGCGATCTCGAAGCTTTGGCTCGCGGACTCCATGAAGGCACTGAAGAAGATTATTTAGAAGATCGGATCGGTCAGGTTCATTACTTAGGCCGGCTGCTGACCGCTGAGGGGATTCCGATCGTTTTGCCCGTTGGAGGGCATGGGGTTTTTATTGATGCTCTTCAATTTTTACCGCACATCCCTCAATCAAAGCTGCCCGGCCAGACGCTGGCAGTTGAGCTATACCGTGCCGGGGGCATCAGGGCTATTGAACTGGGCACCTGCGCCTTCGGCTATATCGATCAGGCCACCGGTCAGGAAGTTTACCCTCAACAGGAGCTGGTCCGGCTTGCCATTCCGCGCCGGGTCTACAGTGATCGCCATATGCGCTATGTTGCCGACACTCTAATTGAAATCGGCAGGCACAAAGAAGCGATCAAGGGGATGAAAATCATCTATCAGACAGAACTAATGCGCCATTTTACAGCCCGCTTTGCCCTCCTCTAAGGCTTAAAGCTGCACAGCAGAACCTAAAAACCAGTTACAGATATCCTTCAACGCAGCGCATCGCCAGCCTCACTGCCAAGAGGCGATGTGCTGCAGCCCGGCGATCCGGGGCCCTTTATGACTGGTATTCCAGGCACCGGGCAGATTTAGTTCTCTTGCCGCGACCTCAAAATGACACATGGCAATCCCCATATCAACAAGCTGCAGGCGCAATTTACCCATCATCCGGTTGTATATTTTATTCTCCTTCAAGTAAAGATGCGTTACTCCCTGCTGATCGAGAAGCAGGCGCCAGGGCTGCTTGTTCGATGCTGAAGGCCCCATTCTAACCGCCTCGTAAGCCTCCTTAAATGTCCCACTTTCAGACTCAGGCAAGGCAGTTACTCCGTCACTTTTAAAAAAAAGCTCCGGCCAGGGTTTACGCCGGTTCGAACCGGCGCCAAAACGCATCACCCGCTCAGTCACCGATTTTTCGACTGCAGGATAACCAACCGGAGTGATCGCCGGCAGCAGCTCGTCTTCAGCCAGTTCCATTTGGGCGGCAAAAGCGCCGCGTTTAAAAGTTCCGCCCAGCCAGCAGGTTCCCAAACCTAAGGTCGTGGCTCCCAGGATAATATTTTCAAGACAGTAGCCCAGATCTTCCATGGCCCCTTTTCCACTGTGCGCCGCACTTAAAATATAGAGTCGTGCTCCTTTAATTACGCCGTAGGTCCCCATCCGGCGCAAATCGCTGCTACTGAGCGGTTCAAGATCAAGCAGCCTGAAGCGCACTGCCGTCCGATAAGGACCGCCATTCTCATATTTTACGCATAACTGCTCCAGCAGCTTACGCTGTTCCGGTTCAACCTCTTTCTCGGCGTAGCTGCGTACCGATATCCGCTGTCTGATTGCGTCTAATCCTTTTTCCATCCCGTTGCCTCCATTCTTCAATAAAAAAAACATACCACAATTATACCTGAAATAATCCAGTCTGGCAGATTGCTGCCAAAGGCCCGGCAGGTATTAATCTGGTATGTCCTTTAAAAAGCAAAGCCTTACTTTTAAGCTAGAGCAAAAACTTCCACACTAATTACTTTTTGAACATACTGACAATCAGGGCGATCACCAAGCCGATCGCAAAACCGCCAATCAAACCATTTGTCCCGAAATTTAATACTCCCAGCAACGGAAATACCGTGAACCCAATGACAACTAAAAGCAGCGGCACTATTTTTAATCCAAAAATAACTGATCATCCTTTCCTGCAAATATTTTGGGTTAATTTAAACATGGGCCATCCTTCACGGTTTTGGAAAATTACATAGCGAGCGAGTATGATTGCCCTGCTTAATATTTAACCTGTTTCATGATATTCTATATGATATCATTTAAAGGAACAAAGAGGTTCAAACTTGTGAAATTAAGGTACAAGCTTAATATTTACACATTTTCGCGTCCTAAGGCCGATATTCACCGAAAAACTAAGTTATTTGTCGCTAATCTGACATTTACTGCCGGAGGAAGTCGCAAACTGAACCATAGGACCAGATTAGCGCTTATTATTACGGCAACAAGACTAGGTGAGGAGGGTTTAACATGCAGGTTAACTCGTCAATCGTTGGACAAAAACTAAAAATCTTTAAGTTCGAGGTTACCCAGCGTCAGATCAATAACTATGCCGCTGCCGTTGGCGATCCCAACCCCTGCTATCTGGATGATACCCGCCAGAGCGGGCTGATTGCTCCGCCAACCCTGGCCGCAGCCCTTACCTGGCCGCTGATCCAAAACATTTACGATTATCTGGATTTGGGTTTTCCGGCTGAAATTATGTTTCGTATTGTTCATTATACTGAGCAGCTAATTATTGAACGTCCGCTTAAGCCCGGGGATCGTTTGTCAATTGAAGGCCAGGTAGTTGCGGTAGTACCGGAAAAAAGCGGCACCCATGTAATTTTCAAGCTTCCCGCCTTCGATCAGGAGGGTGGCCCTGTTTTTACTGAGTACATCGGCGGGATGTTAAGGGGAGTAGAGTGCACTGACCAAGGCCGTACCGCCGAACAACTGCCCGTGATCCCTGCCTTGTCGAACTGGTCTGAACCAATCTGGGAAACAGCTATGCCGATCAAACGCGAAGATTGCTACATCTACGAAGGCTGCGCTAATGTTCCGTTCCCCATCCACACTTCGCCATCTTTTGCCCGCAGTATGGGCCTGCCCGATATAATTTACTTCGGCATCGGTACTCTGGCCCGGGCAGTCTCAGCCTTAGTAAACAGGGAAATGGGCGCTAACCCGGCCGGGATCAGGCACCTGGCCTGCACTTTTCGCGGGATGGTAACCCCGGAGAGCTTCATCAGGGTTCAGCTGCTTGACCATAAGAATAACGAGAGTAGTAACGAGCTGTTCTTCAGGGTCATCAATCAGCAGGGTAAAGAAGCCGTGAGCGAAGGCTACCTGAGATTTGATCGCTTACCGGATCAGTGCAGGAATCTATGATTACAGATAGAATTCAGGAAAGTACGTTAGTGAATCTCTTGATTTACAAACTCAATAATAAATGGAGGGAATGCTTTGAGTGAGAACGGTTGGAAACTGCCTCTTTTAAACTCCTACACCGAGAAGTGGGCCAGGGAGCTGCCTGACAAGCCAGCCCTGATCCAGCATGAAGATGAAAAAACGATCACTTATAAGAAATTTGAATCGCTGGTCGACTTTTTTGCCCTGCGCCTACTCGACATGGGCATCAAGAAAGGCGACCGGGTAGCAACCATGCTGGTCTTAATTCCCGAACATGTCATCCTGATGTATGCCTGCTTTAAAATCGGGGCCATTATTGCACCTCTGGATGTCCGTCTAAAAGAGATGGAAGTCGTACGGGACTTAGAAAAAATCAAGCCGAAAGCATTCTTCTTCTTAGGCAAAACCCCCATTATCGATTTTCGGGAGATGGGTAAAGCGGTGCGTGACAACTGCCCCTCTGTTGAACACCTGGTGCAGTTCACCCCGAACCCGCAGCCGGGCGATCTAATCGAAGGAGCAATTTCGATCACCGAGATGATGGCCAAAGGCAAACTGATTGGCCTCAAGCTAAAAAATATTTTTACCCGGGGGCTGGAGAAAGCCTATGCCAAAATTGACACCAAGACCCCGGCGCTGATCATCTTTACCACCGGGACTACCGGAGAACCGAAACCGGCCGTGATGAGCCATGAAAGTATTATCGTGCAAAATGAAGTGCTGAACCGGGGTGTGGGCCTTGACGGCAATAACATGATCATGCTGGTCAACCTGCCGCCGAGCCATGTGGGCTGTGTAACCGAACAACTGATGACCACCCTCTACCTGGGTGGCACTGCAGTGATGCTGAGGATTTTTGATCCAAAAGTAACTCTCGAAGCGATTGAAAAATGGAAAGTGGGGATCTTTGGCCAGATTCCCACCCAATTCAGGCTGGAATGGGCTTTGCCGGAATATAGTGGTTACGACCTGAGCAGCCTCGAATATGCCATCTATGGTGGATCTGCTGTTGATACCGTCTTTTTAAAAAAGCTCTCGGAAATGGCCCCTAACTTCGGCACCGGGATCGGGATGACTGAAACCGCCGGCTTTTATTCATTTACACCGCGCGGCATCTCGGTTGAAGAGATGGCCGGACAGGTGGGAATGGCTTTTGAAGATCTGGCTCCGGTTGCGATCCGTAGGCCGATTCAGGATGACGGTAGCGCCGGTGAAGAGCTGCCGGACGGTGAAATTGGCGAAATCTGCGTCAACGGCCCGATCGTCTTCCAGGGCTATTACAATATGCCGAAAGCAACCGATAAGGCCATTACCAAAGACGGCTGGCTTTACACCGGGGATTTGGGCTACTTCAAGGATATGGGCAGTTATAAAGCCCTCTACCTGGCCGGCCGCCAAAAATTCGTGATTAAACAAAAAGGTTACCAGGTGTTCCCTGATGAAGTGCAGGATTTTATCGCTTCCCACAGCAAGGTGGATATCGTCGATGTCGTCGGCGTTAAACATCAGATCTTTGACGAAGGGATCTTTGTCTTCGTGCGGCCGAAGAAAGGGGAAACACTGACCGCCGAGGAGATTTCTGAACACTGCCAGGGCATTGCCTCCTACAAACGACCCCAGCACGTGGAAATCTGGCCTGAAGATAAAGATTTTCCACTGACCAGGGTAGCCAAGGTCGATAAGAAAGAGCTGAAAGTAGTAGCCGAATCAGTCGTTGAAGCGCTGCGCAAGGCTGGCAAATGGGATGCCGGTTAAAAGCAGCCATAAGAGCCACTATCAAGATCAGTAACCAAAAAAAGGGAGCGCCCATAACCGGGTTTGCTCCCTTTAATTGTCCTGGTTCGTTGCCCCTTCGCTCC
>Ga0194127_10000626_pt1 | contig 56071 bp, 41 predicted proteins | sample TA2KigC100mmetaG_FD_148624 | JGI IMG/M metagenome (GOLD analysis project Ga0194127, IMG submission 148624) | Freshwater microbial communities from Lake Tanganyika, Tanzania - TA2015036 Kigoma Deep Cast 100m | ecosystem: Environmental > Aquatic > Freshwater > Lake | place: Tanzania: Lake...
GGGGGGCTGAAGTGCTCGAGGCGGGAGAGGCCCTCGCGGAAGTTGGCGCGGATGGGGGTCTCGATGATCTCGCCCGAGGGCTTGGCCATGAGCCCGCGCATGCCCGCCAGCTGCATGAGCTGGCTCACGTTGCCGCGGGCGCCCGAGTCGCTCATGAGGTAGACGGGGTTGAGGTAGGGCTTGCCGCCCCTGGCTTCCTCGGCGGGGTTTCCGTCGCCGTCGCGGAGGTCGCTCTTGAGGGTGTCGACGAGCTTCTTGGTGACCTGCTCGCGGCAGTGGGACCAGATGTCGACGAGCTGGTTGTAGCGTTCGCGCTCGGTGATGATGCCGCGCTCGAAGTTCTTCTCGACGCGGTTGACGCGGGCCTGGGCCTCGTCGAGCAGGCCCTGCTTCTCCTTGGGCACGCGCAGGTCGGTCACGCCGAAGGAGAGCCCGGCGAGCGTGGACTGCTTGAACCCGATCTCCTTGAGGCGGTCGAGGATGTCGATGGTGGCGGGGCGTCCGGCCATCATGTAGCAGTCGTCGATCACGCGGGCGCACCCCTTCTTGCCCAGGGCGCAGTTGTAGAAGGGCATGCCGTGGGAGAGGGTGTCGGAGAAGAGGATGCGGCCCGCGGTGGTGACGAGGCGCGCGTGCGCGGGCATCTTCCTGACGGCGCCGCCCTGGCTCTCGACGAACTCGTCGAACCCGTCGACGCGGACGACGATGCGCTCGTGGACCTTGATCTTGCCGTAGTGGAGGGCCGCCAGGGCCTCCATGCGTCCCTGGAAGACGGGCAGGTCGGCCTCCTGGCGGGCGTCCTCGGCCATGAAGGTGATGAAATAGACGCCCATGACGATGTCCTGCGACGCCGAGATGATCGGCTTGCCGTTGGCGGGCGAGAAGATGTTGTGCGTGCTGAGCATGAGCACGTGGGCCTCGGCCTGGGCCTCGACGGAGAGGGGGAGGTGGACGGCCATCTGGTCGCCGTCGAAGTCGGCGTTGAAGCCGGTGCAGACCAGGGGGTGCAGGCGGATGGCGTTGCCCTCGACGAGCACGGGCTCGAAGGCCTGGATGCCCATGCGGTGGAGGGTGGGGGCGCGGTTGAGGAGGACGGGGTGCTGGTAGATGACCTCTTCGAGGATGTCCCAGACGGCGGGGTCGCGGCGTTCGAGCATGCGCTTGGCGCTCTTGATGGTGTCGGCCAGCCCGTGCTCCTTGAGCTTGCGGATGATGAAGGGCTGGTAGAGCTCCAGGGCGATCTTCTTGGGGAGCCCGCACTGCCAGATCTTGATCTCGGGGCCCACGACCACGACCGAGCGGGCCGAGTAGTCGACGCGCTTGCCCAGCAGGTTCTCGCGGAAGCGTCCCTGCTTGCCCTTGATCATGTCGGTGAGGCTCTTGAGCGGGCGGTTGGACGAGCCCAGGACGGGCCGGCGGCAGCGGTTGTTGTCGAAGAGGGCGTCCACGGCCTGCTGGAGCATCCGCTTCTCGTTGCGGATGATGACCTCGGGGGCGTTGAGGTCCATCAGCTTCTTGAGGCGGTTGTTGCGGTTGATGATGCGGCGGTAGAGGTCGTTGAGGTCGCTGGTCGCGAAGTTGCCGCTCTCGAGCATGACCAGGGGGCGCAGGTCGGGCGGGATGACGGGGATCACGTCCATCACCAGCCAGCTCGCGTCGTTCTCGCTCTGGCGGATCTGCTCCACGAGCTTGAGGCGCTTGGCCAGGTCCTTGATCTTCTGCTTGCTCTTGGTGTCGCGGAGCTCGTCGCGGATGCGGGCGGCCAGCTGCGTGAGGTCGAGCTTCTCGATGAGCTCGCGGATGGCGTCGGCGCCCATGAGGGCCTTGAAGGCGTTGCCGTACTGGTCCTGGGAGCGGCGGTGCTCGTCCTCGGTGAGCACCTGGTGGGGCTTGAGCTCGGTGTCGCCGGCGTCGACAACCACGTAGTCCTGGTAGTAGATGACCTTCTCCAGGTCGCTGGTCTTCATGCCCAGGAGGGTGCCCAGCCGGCTGGGGACGCTCTTGAAGAACCAGATGTGGACGACGGGGGCGGCGAGGTTGATGTGCCCCATGCGCTTGCGGCGGACGCGGCTGTGCGTGACCTTCACGCCGCAGCGGTCGCAGATGATGCCCTTGAACTTGGTGCCGCGGTACTTGCCGCACCCGCACTCGTAGTCGCGCTCGGGCCCGAAGACGCGCTCGCAGAAGAGCCCGTCCTTCTCGGGGCGGTAGGTGCGGTAGTTGATGGTCTCGGGCTTCTTCACCTCGCCGTAGGACCACGCGCGGATGTCGTTGGGCGACGCCAGCGTGACCTTCACGGCGGAGTAGTCGTTCACGCGGTCATAGATCATCTCGGCCATGTGCTCGCACTCCCGTGGGGAGGGTGTCGTTCGGTGCCCGCCCCCGCGCCGTCCCCGGCGCGGGCGCGGGTTCTAGAGCAGGCTGGCGCCCGCCGCGGTCTTCTTCTCGAGCGAGACGTTCAGGCCCAGGCCCTTGAGCTCGTTGCAGAGCACGTCGAAGGCGACGGGCATGCCGGCCTCGAGCTTGTTGGTGCCCTTGACCATGCTCTCGTAGATCTTGGTGCGTCCCTCGACGTCGTCGCTCTTGACGGTGAGGAGCTCCTGGAGGATGTAGGCGGCGCCGTAGGCCTCCAGGGCCCAGACCTCCATCTCGCCGAAGCGCTGCCCGCCCGTGCGGCTCTTGCCGCCCAGGGGCTGCTGGGTGATGAGGGAGTAGGGCCCGGTGGCGCGGGCGTGGATCTTGTCGTCCACGAGGTGGTGGAGCTTGAGCAGGTACATGTAGCCCACCGTGGTCTTCTGCGCGAAGGGCTCGCCCGTGCGCCCGTCGAAGAGCTGGATCTTCCCGCCCCGGGGCATCTTCGCCAGGATCTCGCGCGGGTGCGGCCAGGCGCCGGTCTTCTCGAACTGTTCGAGCCTCGACACGACGTGCCGGTTGGCCTCCTCGATCGCCCCGTGGACCTGCTCCTCGGTGGCGCCGTCGAAGACGGGGGTGATGGCCTGGAACCCGAGGATCTGGGCGGCCCATCCCAGGTGGGTCTCGAGGATCTGCCCGACGTTCATGCGGCTGGGGACGCCCAGGGGGTTGAGCAGCACGTCCACGGGCGTGCCGTCCTCCATGAAGGGCATGTCCTCCTCGGGCACGATGCGGGCGATGACGCCCTTGTTCCCGTGGCGTCCGGCCATCTTGTCGCCCACGCTGAGCGTGCGCTTGGTGGCCAGGTAGACCTTGACCATCTCGAGCACGCCCGTGGGCAGCTCGTCGCCCCGCTTCATGTGGGCGACCTTGCGCTGCTTCTCGGCGTCGATGGCCCGCACGCGGGGCCAGAACTGCCTGTAGAGGACCTCGGCCCTCTCGCGGGCCTCCTTGCTCCCCTTGGCCCACTTCATGTCGAAGGTGCGGATCTGTTCGAGGATGACCTCGGTGATGTCGCTGGCGCCGACGCGCTGGCGCGTGTTGGGGTCGACCATGTGCGTCCCCAGCTCGTCGTTCATGGCCTGCACCATCTGGCGGAAGAGCCCGATCGCCTTGTGGTCCATCGCCGACTCGTACTCGGCGATCTCCTTCTTGAGCGTCTTCTTCTGCTCCTCGTTCATGTGGAGGCGTCGGCTGAACTTGCGGGCGCCGATCACGACGCCCTCGACCCCGGCCGGGACCTCCAGCGAGTCGTTCTTGACGTCCTCGCCGGCCCGCCCGAAGATCGCGTGCAGCAGCTTCTCCTCGGGGGTGAGCTCGGTCTTGCTCTTGGGGCTGACCTTGCCGACGAGGATGTCGCCCGGGCCCACGCGGGCCCCGATGCGGATGATCCCGCTCTCGTCGAGGTTGCGGAGCATCTTCTCGCTGACGTTGGGGATGTCGCGCGTGAACTCCTCGCGTCCCAGCTTGGTCTCGCGGATCTCGACGTCGAAGGCGTCGATGTGGATGCTCGTGAACGCGTCGTCCTTGACCAGCCGCTCGCTGATCACGATCGCGTCCTCGAAGTTGTACCCGTCGAAGGTGTTGAACGCCACGAGCGCGTTCTTGCCGATCGCCAGCTCGCCCCAGCGCGTGCTGGCGCCGTCGGCGAGGATCTCGCCCTTGACGACCTTCTGCCCGAGCTTCACCGTGGCCCGCTGGTTCAGGCAGGTGCGCTCGTTGAGGCCCACGAACTTGCGGAGCACGTACTCGTCCGAGTTGTCGACGATGATCCGCTGGCTGTCGACGAAGGTGACGACGCCGGCGTTCTTGGCCCGGACCACCATGCCGCTGTTGTGCCCCACGGGCACCTCGACGCCCGTGGCCACGCAGGGGGGCTCGACCTTCACCAGGGGCACCGCCTGGCGCTGCATGTTGGAGCCCATGAGGGCGCGGTTGGCGTCGTCGTGCTCGAGGAAGGGGATGAGGGCCGCGGAGATGCCCACGATCTGCTTGGGGGAGATGTCGATGAACTGGATCTCGCCCGAGTCGACCTCGGTGAGCTCGCCGTTCACCCGGGCCATCATGCGCCCCTTGCGGAGCCGCCCCTCGCGGTCGACGATGTCGGCGGGGGCGAGCACCGCGCGCATCTCCTCGTCGGCGCGGAGCAGGACCACCCTGCCCGCCGACCCGTCCCTGACCTCGCGGTAGGGCGTGCGCACGAAGCCGTACTCGTCCACGCCGGCGTAGATGCCCAGGCTGGCGATCAGCCCGATGTTGGTGCCCTCGGGCGTCTCGATGGGGCAGATGCGCCCGTAGTGGCTGATGTGCACGTCGCGGACCTCGAAGCCCGCGCGCTTGCGGTTGAGCCCGCCCGGCCCCAGGGCGCTGAGGCGTCGCTCGTGCACGAGGCTGGAGAGCGGGTTGGTCTGGTCCACCACCTGCGAGAGCTCGCTGCGCCCGAAGAAGAAGTCGATGGCGCTGGAGATGCTCTTGCTGTTCACCAGGTCCGCGATCTTGCCGATCTCGTCGGGCGCCTTGACGCTCATGCGCTCCTGGACCGTGCGCCGCAGCTTGAGGAAGCCCTTGCGGAGCTCCTCCACCGCCAGCTCGTCGAGCGTGCGCAGCCGGCGGTTGCCCAGGTGGTCGATGTCGTCCACCTGCGCGATGGGGCGCCCGGTCCTGGGGTCGGGGCGGTTGGAGCGCAGGTCCAGGATGTACGTCACGACCTTGAGGAAGTCCTCGCTGCGGAGGAACATCATCCCCTCGGGGACGTTGAGGTCGAACTTGCGGTTGATGCGGAAGCGCCCCACGCGCCCGAGGCGGTAGCGGTTCTCGTCGAAGAACTTCTCGGCGAAGAGCTGCTTGGCCTTCTCGACCTGGGGCGGGTTGCCGGGGCGGAGGCGGGTGTAGACCTTGATGAGGGCCCGCTCGTACTCGTTCTGCCCGAACTCGGCGAACTGCTCGAGCTTCTCCTCGGCCAGGGTGTTGAGGATGAGCACGTCCTCGGGGTTCTGGATGACGCGGACCTTCTTCCCGCCCATGTCCTTCACCGACGCCGCCGCGTCCCCCACCTGGCGCCCGACCCCGACCAGCTCCTCGCCGGTCTGGGCGTTGACGATGGCCTGCGCGGCCCACATCTCGGGGGTGACCTGCTCGGGCTTGACCTCGTCGACGTGGTAGAAGAGGCTGAGGATGGCGTCGGTGGTGGAGACGGACTCGTCGAGGCAGCGCAGGAACGTCGTGGCGGCGAGCTTCATGGACTGGTCGATCTTCATCGCCAGCACGTCCTTCTTGGTCACCTCCAGCTCGATCCACGAGCCGCGCTCGGGGATGATGCGGGCCGAGTGCAGGGGGCGGTCGCCCTCGCTGGACTCGATCTGGAAGTCGACGCCCGGGGAGCGGTGGAGCTGGCTCACGATGACGCGCTCGGCGCCGTTGACGATGAACTCCCCGCCGCCCATGAGGATGGGGAACTCGCCCAGGAAGATGGCCTCCTCGGGCATGTCCTCCTTGCCCTCGCGCTTGAGGCGGACGCGGACCCGGAAGGGCATGCCGTAGGTCAGGCGGAGCTCGCGGCACTCGTCCCCGGGGTGTAGCGCGGCTCCTCGAGCGTGTAGTGGATGTACTCCAGCGACATCGTCCCGTCGTAGCTCTCGATCGGGAAGACCTCGCGGAGGAGCGACTCCAGGCCGAAGCCCTTCTCGCGCTCGTCGGGCCCGCGCGTCAACTGGAGGAACCGCTCGTACCCGGCCAGCTGGAGCTCGGTCAGATCGGGGACCGGGATCGCATCGCCACGCTTGGAGTAATCGCGCACGTTGATCGCTGCCATCGTCGTCCTCGCCGATGGGATCACGCCGCCGGCCGCGCGGGGCTCACCCGCGACGGACTGCAGTCGGCATGTCCGTTTGGTCCAAAGAAGGAACCTTCCCCAGTCGCGCCCGCTTCAACCGTCAAACGGGAACTATACCGGGGCCGCGCCCTGCAAGGCAAATGCCGACCGCCCCAGATTCAGCCCGCCGACTCCGAACCCTCATCTTCTCATACCTTCAAAAACCCTAACAGATGCGGCCGAGAAGAGCCCGCCCCGGAGGCGGGGCGGGCTGGCAAACGGCTTGGGGTCGGGGTCCGGGGTGAGTCGGCCCGCCACCGGCGAGGCCTACTGCACCTCGATGGTCGCCCCGGCGTCGGTGAGAGACTTCTTGAGCTTCTCCGCCTCGTCCTTCTCGACGCCCTGCTTGACGGGCTTGGGAGCGCCCTCGACCAGCGCCTTGGCCTCGGCCAGGCCCAGCTGGGTGATCTCGCGCACCACCTTGATGACGCCGATCTTCTTGGCCGGGTCGACGGACTTGAGGATGACGTCGAACGAGGACTTCTCCTCGGCCTTGGCCGCCGGGGCCGCCGCCGCCGCCATCATCACGCCCCCGCCCGCCGCGGCCTCGATGCCGTAGGCGTCCTTGAGGTACTTGCTGAGCTCCACGGCGTCCTTGAGGCTCAGCCCGCTGAGCTTGTCGCCCAGGTCCTTGATCGTCGCGTTCACGGTTGCTTCGGACATGATTCACCTTTCCCGGAGGCTCTCGGCCCCCCCAACGCTCGCCCGCGAGGCGCCGACACGATCGGCGATTAAACCCGGTGGGTCCCGGCGTGCGATTCGGTTGATTCGTCAGGAGGCCTTGCCGACGGCCTCGCCCTTCTCCAGCTTGTCTTCGATCGTCTTGAGGACGCCGCTCAAGGCGGCGCCCGGGCCCTTGAGCTGGGCCGACAGCTTCTTGCCGGGCCCCAGCAGGGCCGCGACCAGGTTCGCCAGGGCCTCGTCCCGCGTGGGGAACTTGGCGAGCTCCTCGACGGCCTGCTTGCCGGAGAAGAGCGTGCCATCGAGGACGGCGCCCTTGAGTTCGAGCCCCCTTGAGTTCGAGCTTGGGGGCGGCCTTGAGGGCGCTCACCAGTTCGCGGGCGATCTCGACCGCCGTGACCTCCTCGGTGGTGCTGTAGGCCAGCGCCGACGACCCGCTGAGCAGGTCGGTGAGGGGTTCGAGGCGGGTGCCCTTGATCACGCCGCGGGCCAGGGCGTTGCGGACGACGACCACGCGGATCTTCTTCCCGGCAAGGTCGCTCCGCAGCTTGGTGGTCTGGATGCCGGTGAGCCCGCGCATGCCGATCACCATGGCGTCGGCGTTGATCGCGGCGCCCGTGGGGGCCAGCCGGGCCTTGTAGTCCCGGATGATCATGGTCTTGATGGTCTTGGACACGGTTCACCTCAACGCGGCGGGCGCGGGGCCCGCGGCTTGTTCGCTCACTCCGCCGCCGCCGCCACCACGGGCGAGTACTTCACCTGCACCGACGGGGTCATGGCCCCCGACACCACGATCTTGCGGACGTACTGCCCCTTGGCGTTGCTGGGGCGGGCCTTCTCGATGGCGTGGATGAAGTGCTCGAGGTTCTCGACCAGGCTCTGCTCGGGGAAGCTCATCTTGCCGATGACGGCGTGCACGTTCCCCGCCTTGTCCGAGCGGTACTCCACCTTGCCCGCCGAGTACTCCCGCACCGCCTCGGGCACGTTGGTCGTGACCGTGCCGGCCTTGGGGCTGGGCATCAGGCCCTTGGGGCCCAGCACCTTGCCCAGGCGCGACACCACGCGCATCATGTCCGGGCTGGCGACCGCGACGTCGAAGTCCAGCCAGCCCTTCTCGACCTCGGCGACCAGCTCCTCCCCGCCGGCCTTGACGGCCCCGGCCTCCGTCGCCCTGGGGGCCACGTCGCTCTGGCAGAAGGCGATCACGCGCTTGGTCTTGCCGATCCCCTTGGGCAGGGCGACCGACCCGCGGATCGACTGCTCGCTGGAGGTGTCGAGCCCCAGCAGGATGCAGACGTTGACGGTCTGGTCGAACTTGGGGGCCTTGAACTTCTTGAGGGCGGAGATGGCCGCCGGGGCCTCCATCCACTCCCTCGGGGCCTCCTTGAGGTTGCCCCTCATGCGCTTGCCGATGAATCGTGCCATGGGTCAGCCCTCCACCGTCACGCCCATGGACCGGGCGGTGCCTTCGATGACCCGCATCGCCGCCTCGACCGAGCCGGCGTTGAGGTCCTTGACCTTGGCCTCGGCGATCTTCTTCACCTGGGCCTTGGTGATCTTGCCCACCTTGTTCTTGTTGGGCACGCCCGACCCGGTCTCGATCCCCGCCGCCTCCTTGATCAGGACCGACGCGGGCGAGCTCTTGATCTCGATCTCGAAGCTCTTGTCGCTCCAGACCGTGACCACCGCCTGCACGATCTTGCCCTTGAACTGGGCGGTGGCGGCGTTGAACTTCTGGATGAACTGACCCGGGTTGACGCCCTTGGAGCCCAGCACGGGTCCCAGCGGCGGGGCCGGCGTCGCCGACCCCCCGGGCGCCATGACCTTGAAGACGTTCGTGATTTCCTTCTTGGCCACCGGTCGTCACCTCCCACCCGGCCCCATCGTCCGCCCCGGCCAATCGGGGCGGCGGACCCGGTAGTGCTTGCGGTTCTCGGTTGTGCCCGGCCGGACGCCCGGCTGGGGGAGGCAAGGATAGGCCGCGGCCTCACCCCGAGCCACGCCCACCGGCGGTCGGCCGGCATGGCGAGCTCGCGGCGTGTGTCGGAAGTCCGCGGACGGATACGTCCCGGGTGCCACGACTGTGCCGCTCTGGGCACAGTCGTGCCGGCGGGGCACAGTCGTGCCGACGGGAAGAGCACGACTGTTCGCCGAGCCGAACAGTCGTGGCACGGTGGTCGCGTGCCACGACTGTGCCGCTCGGGGCACAGTCGTGCCGGCGGGGCACAGTCGTGCCGCTCGGGGCACAGTCGTGCCGGCGGGGAGAGCACGACTGTTCGCCGAGCCGAACAGTCGTGGCACGGTGGTCGCGTGCCACGACTGTGCCGCTCTGGGCACAGTCGTGCCGGCGGGGCACAGTCGTGCCGGCGGGAAGAGCACGACTGTTCGCCGAGCCGAACAGTCGTGGCACGGTGGTCGCGTGCCACGACTGTGCCGCTCTGGGCACAGTCGTGCCGGCGGGGAGAGCACGACTGTTCGCCGAGCCGAACAGTCGTGGCACGGTGGTCGCGTGCCACGACTGTGCCGCTCTGGGCACAGTCGTGCCGGCGGGGCACAGTCGTGCCGCTCGGGGCACAGTCGTGCCGGCGGGGAGAGCACGACTGTTCGCCGAGCCGAACAGTCGTGGCACGGTGGTCGAGTGCCATCTATGAGCAGGTCTCCTGTCACGGGTCATCGGGCGCTTCGCCCGATGACCCGTGCGGGTCGGGTGTCGGGAGCAAGGCGGCACGGGCGACCGCCGGGCGGATCGCCCGTGGCGGCCGCAGCGCCCGCCGGCGCCTTTGGGCGCGTTCTTCCGACTCACGCCACCAGGTCCGATCGGGCCTACCGCCCCAGCGCGTCCAGCATCGGGTCGCCGATCTGGCGCTCCAGGCCCGCCTCGATGGCCCGCTCCACCACCGTCCGGGCCAGGGGGATGCGGTCCTGGGCGTGCAAGAGCACCGCGACCATGAGCCACGCCTCGGCCGATCGCTCGCGGTTGGCGAACTCCACCGCCCGCACCGTCAGGGCCCGGATCCTGCGGTCGTCGTCGCCGAGGAGGTCGGGGTCGAAGGGCAGTTCGACCAGGCCCACGTCGGTGCGGTAGGCCTTGCGGATCATCAGGGCCGCCTCGTCGGCGCGGTTGGCGCTGAGGAGCGCGAGCGCCAGCAGCCGCTGCGAGTCGCCGTCGCGGTCGTGGGCCGGGTCGCGCAGGTGCTCCTTGAGCGAGCGGACGGCGCGGTCGGCGTTGCCGCGGCGGAGGGCGTCCTTCCCGGCCTCGAGGGGCGTGGTGGGGTCGACGGGCACGGGGGCGGGCGGTTGGGGCGCGGCGACCTGCACCGGCTGCACCACCACCGCCGGGGGCGAGTAGATCACGGGCTGCGTCACCACGGGCGCCGTCACGATCGACGCGTACGACGTCGAGTACACGGGCCACGGATCGTCGCAGACCACGACCGGCCTTCGATGCACGGGTCGGCACACGCCGCACCCGCACCCCACCGGGTGGCACACGTACGACGTCCGCGTCGAGCACCGCGGGTAGAGCAGGCTGTCGCAGATCCCCGTGTTGAGGCCGATGTTCAGGCGGCTCCTGGAGCCGTAGAACGACGCGCTGCCGCGGAGCCCGTGGCTGGTCACGTGGAACCCGGAATCACGCCGCACGGGCTCGCACGAGTCCATCCGGTGCGTCGTGAAGGCGCGCGTGCCGTCCACGGCCCGCGAGCCGAAGTCGATCGCGTGCTGCGCCGGCGCCGCCGCGGCCGCCACCGCCAGCCCCGCCATGCCCATGAATGTCCGCACGCTCGTCATGGCTCGTCCTTCCTTGCCCGGGCCCGCGCCCCCTCCGGCCCTTAGAAGCTACGCACGGACCCGGGCCCGGTGCGGCTGTTACGAACGCCGCGTGACAATCCGGCCCCGCCAGGCCGCGGCGGGCGGATTCGGCATCCGATCGGTCGGTTATCGGCGGTCGGCGCGGTCCGCGGCGGCGACGGGATGATCGCCCCCGGGCGCGAACGAGGCGGCGACGATGGCGTTGAGCCCGGCCCGTTCGCCCCGGTCGAGGAACCGCCGCAGGGCCATGCAGTTGCCGCGGGCCTGCGACACGACCGCGGCCAGCAGGTACGCCGCGGGCGTGCGTTCGCGTTCCGCCGACCTCAGCGCCGCCCTTGTCAGGTCCTGCGCCGCGGAGGTGTCGATCCCGAGGTCGCCAAGGTCGATCGGGTGCTGGGCCAGCGCGGGGTCGGCCGCGTGGGCCATGTGCATGACGCCCGCGGCGCCGGGCGCATCGCCCGCGAGCACCAGCAGCACCGCCAGGTGCCGCGCCGACTCGAAGTCCTCGGGCTCGCCCTCGAGGTGGGCCGCCAGGGCCGACACCGCCCCGGCCCAGTCGCGCTCGGAGGCGCACAGGGCGCTGAGGGCCCTCGGCGAGAGGCCCGCCCGCTCGTTCACGGGGATCGCCTCCGGCGCCTCGAGCCTCGGATCGATGCCCGCCGCCGCCTCGTGCAGCGCCGCCGATCCCGTCGAGCCCGTCGCCGAACCGCACGCCCCGCCCGCGCATCCGCCCGATCGGCGCAGGTCGCCCGCGACGCGCCCGAAGGTGTCGCGCGTGACGGGGCCCTTGATTCGGCCCAGGGGCGGGCGCGCCTTGCCACGCCCGGGGTCGTCCGGGCGGGACCGGGGCTCCGCGATGGGCCCAGGGCGCTCGCTCGGCATGGGCGCGTCGCTGCGGAGTTGGCGGTTGAGGCGGACGCCCATGCGGTTGGGGTCCAGCCTCACGCCCATGCGCGACGGGTCGAGGCGCACGCCGAAGGTGGTCGGGTCGAGGCGCGAGATGGACATGGGCAGGTGCTGGGGCGTGGCCGTCGGCATGCGCACGAGGGTGGTGCAGGTGCGCACGCTCTGGTGGGCGTGCCGCGGCGGATCCGGCGTGCGGGCCGCCCCGACGCCGGCGAGCAGCGTCATCGCCGAAACCACCGCCCTCCAGTTGGCTCGCATCGCCATGGCCACCTCGCTCGTGCCCGGAGCATCCTATCGACCGACCCCGGGAACTCGGGGCATCTCCCAATTGATACCGGCGGCCCCGGTCGCGGTTTCACCGTACAGAGTCCGAATATCGGCGGGAGGTGCCGAAGGCGGACCCCGGGTATCGTGTCCGCCTCCATGGCGCGAATCCGTCCCCCCATGCTCGCCCGGCTCGCCGTCCTCGCCTGTTGCCTCGGCCCCACCGTGGCGGCGCTGTCGGTGGGGGGGTGCGGGGGCGTGGGCGGGTCCGTGCGCATGGAGTCGGCGCCCGGCACGGTTCAGCGGGGCGAGACGGCGCGGATCCTCAAGCCCGCGCTGGCGACGCTGGTGTACCACGCCCCCGATTCGCAGACCGCCGACATCTACCTGACGGACCTGCACCCGGACGAGCTCGATCCCCGCAACGACCTGTCGGGCGTCTCGGGGCAGCTCGTGCACCTGAACATGTTCCTCGTTCCGCGGGCCGGCTCGACGCCGATCGAGAAGACCGCGGTCACGGCCGTCATCCGGCACGTGGTCATCGCGCGCGGACAGGTGGGGGTGTACGGCGGGGGCGGGTTCATGTTCACGCGGGGCTCGCCGGGCGACTCGAGCTTCGGCGGGTCGGTGGACCGGGCGACGATGCGTCTGCTTGCGCGCACCGGTGGGTTCGTCGACTTGCTGGGACCGACGGAGTTCTCGGGATCGTTCCTGGCGCGGCTGGACAAGCCCTCGGCGGACCTGCTCGCGCGGCGCTTCCGCGACCTGGTCGCGACCGCGCGCGCCGCGACGCCCTGAGCGTCAGGGATGGTCGCGTTCCCATCCGAGCAGGACGCGTTGGGCGTTGCCGCGGTAGATCGCGTGCAGGACGTCGTGGGGCAGGGCCGCGCCACGGAGGCGGGGCGACGAGTTCGCGTCGAAGCGGGCGGGATCGACCATCGCCAGGTCCGGGTCGCTGATGGGGGAGGGGGCGTCGAACGCGCTTTCGAGGAGGGCCCGCAGGGCCCAGAACCGGCTGGCGTAGAGCTCGAAGGCGGCGTCGGGGTCGCTGGCCTGGTCGGCCTTGATCGAGCGCGGGTTGGCCTTGCGCGGGCTCAGGTGGTCGTCCATGGCCACGATGTCGGTGCCGAAGACGAGCCGGTCCTTCCACCGGAGGCAGAAGGAGCGGAAGTCGGGCTTGCCCGGCGCCGCCGGGTGGCGCGACAGTTCGCGCACCATCCAACGGGCGGCGGAGACGTCCAGGTGCAGGTTGGGGTGGCGCGAGAGCAGCCCGTCGAGCCTCTCCAGGTCCTCGGGCCAGCCCCCCATGTGGGCCGCGATCCACGGGGCCTCGAAGCGGTCGAGCATTCGCTCCAGCCCGGCGTAGGCGTCGGGCTTGGCGCCGAAGCGGGCCCGGTCGGCGTACTTGGTCGCGAACCAGGTGTCGGGGTCGGCCACGTGCACGAGGTACATCATGCCCAGGTCGCGCCCCAGCTCGCAGGCCCGCACGCGCCAGGGCGACTCCACGTCCCAGCAGTCGGCCCCGTCCGGGATCAGCTCGCGCAGGCGCGGGGCGGCCCAGACCTTGAGCACGCGACTGGCGTGCCGGCGGCGGAACTCCTCGATCACGCGCAGGTACCCCTCGCGGTGGGTCACGCCGGGGTTGGGGTCGGCCCAGGTCGGGAAGGCGATGAAGCGGACGGCGTCGCCCAGGGCCTCGTGCACCGGCTCGACCATGTGCAACTGGGTCATGGTGTAGGTGAGGGTGACGCCGAAGAGGGCCGCGGCCCGTGCGTAGAGGCGGGGGGCCTGGGCGCCCATGAGGTGGGCGTGGGCGTCGATGACGCCGCCGGCGGGCGGGGCGAGGAAGGCCGCGGCCTCGGTGCGATAATCGAGGGCCGCGAGGTTGTCCTGGGAGGGGCCCCGCGGGCCCGTGCCGCGGGTGAACCCGGGGGCCGGATTGCCCACACCTGTTCCGACAGACATCGGTCGATGGTAGATCCCGCCCGAAGCGACAGGCCCCGCCGACCCCGCGTCGCGCTCGCGCACGACTGGCTGTGCGGGCTGCGGGGCGGCGAGGCCGTGCTCGATCGCATCGCCGCCCTCGGCGCGGAGCGGTTCGACCTTGACGGGCTGTACACGATGTTCGACGACGGGCGGGGGCTGACGCCCGCGATCGACCGGGTGGCGCACGTGCGCTCGACGCTGGGGTCGCTGCCGGGGGCGACGCGGCTGCGGCGCTGGCTGCTGCCGCTGTACCCGTGGGGCGTCGCCGATCTGTCGCGCCGGCTGGCCCGGGCGCACGCCCGGGCCCCGATCGACCTGGTGATCTCGACCAGCTCGGCGGCGATCAAGGGCCTGCGACCGCCCCCCGGCGTGCCGCACCTGTGCTACTGCCACGCGCCGGCGCGGTACGTCTGGGGGCGGCGCGAGGACTACACGCGCGACGGATCGCCGCGGGCGCTGGGGCTTGCCGTGATGGGCGGGCGGTTCCGCGAGTGGGACCGGGCGACGGCGGCGCACGTCACGGCGTTCGTCGCCAACTCGCGCCACGTCGCCGGCGAGGTCGAACGCTGCTACGGGCGGCACGCCGAGGTGGTGCACCCGCCGGTGCGGACCGGGTTCTTCACGCCCGACGCGGGCGCGAGGCGCGAGGGGTTCTGGCTGGTGGTGTCGGCCCTTGAGCCCTACAAGCGGGTGGACCTGGCGATCGACGCCGCCCGGCTCGCGGGGGCGCGCCTGGTCATCGCGGGCGCCGGGAGCATGCGCCGGGCGCTGGCCCGGCGCGCGGGGAGCGGAGTGGAATGGCTCGGGCGCGTGAGCGACGAGCGCCTGCGCGACCTCTACCGGCGGGCACGGCTGCTCGTCTTCCCGCAGGTCGAGGACTTCGGCATCGTCGCGGTGGAGGCGCAGGCGTGCGGGCTGCCGGTGGTGGCCCGCGGCGAGGGCGGCGCGCTCGACACGGTGTGCCCGGGCGTCACCGGGGCCTTCTTCGCGTCGCCCGACGCCCAGTCCGTGGTCGCCGCGGCCCGGGCGTGCCCCGATCCCTCCGACCCCGCGGTGGCGTCGGCCTGCCGGGGGCATGCGGGGCAGTTCGACGAGGGGACGTTCGAGGGCCGCATGCTCGCGGCGATCGGGGGCCTGCTGGGGCGGGCCGGCTGATCAGGAGAGGCGCGAGATCGACGCGGCGCGTGCGCCGGCGTCGGGCGACGCCGCGCGCCGCAGCGCCTCGGGCAGGAACAGCGACGCCTTGGGCTCGCTGAAGATCCGCCCCGCGTAGAAAATCCGCCCCGCGTAGACCTGTCCCACGAAGATCTCGTGGTCGGCCTCGAGGTCGAGGTGGCGCACGACGATGCAGTCGAAGGCGACGGGGCAGCGGCGGACGATGGGCGCGCCGGTGACCAGCGACTCGACCGGGAGGCAATCGAAGGGATCGGGGTGGACCGCGGTTTCGGGCGACTCTTCGAGGGCCGGCACCGGCGCCTGGGCGCCGAACTTGCAGGCCAGGAGCCGGTCGCCCGGGTCGACAACCCCCACGCCGAACGCGTGGGCGTCCCGGATGATCGGGTCGATGGGGTGCCCCTTGCGCACGGCGACGGCCAGGAGGAGGGGCTCGTCGGCGACGACCTGGAGCGAGCGGACGAAGAGGCCGGCGCGCTTGCCGTCGAACTGCGCGCTCATCAGGTACGTGGGCTGCGGGAGGCGCAGGAGCGCTTCGCGAGCCGCCGCCACCTGACGGGGTTCTGGAACGAGCCCTGCAAACACCGCGCTGTCCATCGACCGAGGCATGCGTCTGATTCACTCAGCCCACGAGAGTGTCCACCGGTTTTCCACAAACGGACCACCCTCGAACGGGCGGAAGACGGAGGGCCGAAAAGAAAAACGCACACGACGCTGATGCGATTGCAAACCCTGACGAATGCAGGGGTTCCGACGATCAAGCCCTACGCCGCTCGCGGCTTATCGGTTCCCCCGAGGGCCTCGGGTGTTGCAAAGTGGGGCAAGGTGGGGCATAATCCCGCCGATGACGCGGGGAGAGCCAGCCCATGCTCCTGTTCACCGGCCAGGCCGATGCCACGATCGACGGCAAGAGCCGGCTGGCGATCCCTGCCAAGTACCGGACTCTACTCGAACAGGCCGGGGAGCCGCCGACCTGGTTCTGCATGCCCTGGCCGGAGGGGTACTTGAGACTGTACCCGGCGTCGCGGTTCGAGCGGCTGGCGGACGCGGGCCCGGACTCGCTGACGCCGGACGCGGACCGGGCCTCGCTGGACGTGGCGATGTTCAGCCTGTTCGAGCAGTTGGAGATGGACACGAACGGTCGCGTGATCATTCCCCGCGACCATCTCGCGCTGGCCCGGTTGGGCACGGACGTGGTGGTCGTCGGGGCCAGGAATCGGCTGGAGGTTCGGGACCGGGGGTCGTGGGAGGCCCAGCGGCTCGAACGGTTCCAGCGGCTCGGGCAGTTGGCGGAGCGCTTCGAGGCGCGTCGCCCGCCCGGGACGTGACGGCCTCCACCGGTGCTCGCCGGGCGAGGTGAGAGGGAGTCCGTTTCGCGTGGAGACACGCGGGCGGGCGTTGACAACCGAGCGGACCGCACTGGTTCGTGAGACCCCAAGGCGACTGCCCAGCGCCGGCCGGTCTCGCAGGGACGCGATGCCGGTGCAGGACCCGTCGAAGGCGTGGGGGTTGATCCCTCCGCGCAGATGAGACGGCCAAGGCAGACCCCAGGGACGGGGTCAGGCTCGGCACTTTGCGTCCGGCCCTCTCGCGAGGTCCGGACGCTTTCCAGGACGACCACTCGGCGACGGGGGCGTCTCCCACCACCCACCCACCACCCAAGCCTTCGTCGCCCCACGCCGCCCGGCTCACCGTCGGGCGGCGTCTTTTTCTGCGCCCGCAGAAACGTCGGGCGGCACGGGGGTCGGTTCAGCGCCGCGGGCCGGAGAGATTCCGCCGGTGGCGTGACCCGACGGCCCGTGCCGCCGGTAGGACGAGGGATGGATCTCAGGCGCTGCGGACCTCGATGACGCCCAGGCGGATGAGGAACATGGTGGCCTCTTCGATCTCGAAGCGCGTGTAGTCGTTGAGGACGGCGGGCTGATCGGGCGCGCCGATCAGGTCGACGGGGTTGGGCCACTCGGGCTCAAGGCCGGCGGCGCCGCGGCGCTCGGCCACCTCGATGACCGCGTGGAGCACCGCCTCGGCCGCGTCGCACAACCTCAGGGGGTCGATGCTCTTGCTGTGCCTGGCCATCGGTGTTTCCTCCACAACTCAGGCGTCCGTGCGCACGCTTCGGCGTGCCCGCCGGCCCTGACGCACATTGATACGGGCCGGCCACTCAACGGTTCGGCGTGTGCGTCGCCGATGTTCCACGAGTCGCGTCGGAATCCGACCGCGCCGCGACGGGCGTTTCGATCCCGCTCGCGGCCGCGCGGCTTGTGCGCTTCAACGGGCCTCTCGCTCCTCATTGGGAATGCCGGGCGGCGTGTTGCGCCGCACGCGGATTCGGGCCTCATTTCAGGACCTTCGCGGGATCCGGTCCGACATGGGCGCGTCGTGTCACGGGCGCGCGACATTTCATTGAAACGGCGCGGAATCCGGGAACCGACCGCCCTCCGCCTCCGCCGAGCAGGGGCGTGCGGTTGCGTGCAAAGAGCGAGTACAGACGATCGAAGATGGCGCGAAGCCCGGGCCAGGCGGTGGGCGCGAGCAACCAGCCCAGGCCGACGGCGGCGTAGGCGCGGCGGAAGACCTCCATGCCGGTGACGACGCGGCCGTCGGGCAGCACGCCGTGGATCTCGCGCATCGCCCGCTCCAGCGAGCATCCGAAGCTCGCCGGATCGGTCGCGGGGTCGACGAGGTTCTTGACGATGATGCGCCCGCGTCCGCGGTCGAGGCGCAGCAGGAAACAGGCCTCGCGCCGGCACACGCCGCAGGCCCCGTCCACGAGGATCGTGATGGGCAAGTCGCGCTCCACGCCCCGCGGCTCGATCACCCCATGATCGGCGCCAGCCCCAGGCTCTTGCGCAGCGAGGCGATCTGCCCGGCGTGCCAGCCCTCGTGCCACACCAGCTTGTAGAGCGCGTCCGCGGGATCGTCGGCGAAGCCCTGGGTCTTGTCGTTCAGGGGAACCGAGAGCTGCGCCGGCGTCGCCCCGGAGACCAATCCCGCGCGCGCAGACTCCAGCAGCTTGAGCATCTCGGGGAGCGGCGCGTAGTCGGCGGCGTTCTTCGTGGGCTTGGAGCCCATGCCGCACGCCTTCAGCAGGGTCTCGGGAGCCTGCACCCGCGGAGCCCCGACCAGATCGCAGATCCACGCGTCGGTGCCGATCAGGTGCCCGATGACCCACAGAACGTGGTTATCGGTCGGGGCGGACTGGTGGGTGAGCTTGTCGGCGGGCCAGCCCTTGAGCAGCGAGAGCGTCATCGTGCGCGTGAAGGCCATGAGGCCGATGATCTGATCCTGGCTGGGCATGGGGTCGTCTCCCGTATGGCGGCGCCGCGGGCCTGTGTCGGCCCGTTGGTCTTGGAGTGTAGTAGATGGGTGGCGTGTCGGCGCCGCGAGCATGAAGCACCGATGCCGCTCCTGACGCTCATCCCTGTTGTCCTCGCCGCGGGCGTGGGGCTTGGGCGCGGGCCGGACCTTGAGGTCGCGCATCGCAACGGCATCTACTCGGCACGACGGCGATCGATCAGCACGGGCAGAGCTTCACGGTGACCGGGCTCTCCGGGATCGCCTGGGGGTCACGCTGGACGCCGACGGGTCCATTGCCGGCGCGACACTCACGGGCGGGGTGACGCTGAGCGGGTCGCGCGAATTCGAGGGGATCGTCGCGGCGGGGGCGCGGTCTTCCTGTCGGAGGAGGGCTCGCCCGGCGCGCACGCGGACTCGCTCTCGACGTGAGCCAGGCTCCGCAGCCTGCCCGTGCCGACCGTCTTCGCGGACCGAAGGTCCAACCGCGAGTTCGAATCGCTCACGCGCCGGTCGGACAGGATCGGGTTCTGGCCCGCCAACGAGGAGGCGCTCACGGTGGACGGCCCGGCTGCGACGCCGACGGCGGGGACCGTGGTGCGCCTGCTGCGGTATGTGGGCGCCGGCGGCGGGTTCGCGCACGCCGAGCAGCACGCGTACCTCGTCGACGCCATGCACGGCGCGGTGATCACCAACGCCCGCTCCGGGCTGGTCGAGCTGGTGGAAACGCCCTCGGGGCGCCTGATCGGGCTGGAACGCTCCTTCGCGCTGGGCACCGAGTTCTTCCGCACGCGCATCTATGAGCTGACGACGGCGGGCGCCACGGACGTCTCCGGGCTCGCGTCGCTGGTTGGCCCGAGCTACACCCGCGCAATCAAGCGCCTCATGTGGCGGGGAGACCTCACCAACTTGGAGGGGCTGTGCCTGGGCACGGCCCTGGCGGGCGGCGGATTCGCGCTGGTAGGGATCATCGACGACGGCGACTCGATCAGCGTCAACCGCGTCGTCGCCTTCCGCCTGACGGGGCCCGTCGTGCCGGTTTGCGCCCCCGACCTCAACGGCGACGGCATCGTTGACTTCAACGACTTCCTCGAGTACCTCAATCTGTACAACGCGGGCTGCTGACGCCGTCACCCCGGCAGGTGCTTCTCCATCCAGTCGTCCTGGCGGAGGACCGAGGCGCGGGCGAGGCGTGAGCGGGCCTCGGCGCGGGCCTGGGCGAAGCGGAACGCGGCGAGGGCGGCGCGTGGGTCGGCCAGTTCGTCGAAGCCGGGGCGGTGGGCGAGGAGGCCTTCGAGCGAGCGGGAGGGGCCGGCCTTGAGGCGGGCCCGGGATCGGAGGAGTTGGGCCAGGCGCGGGGCGTGGTGCACGAGCAGGTCGTCCTCGAGGCTGAGCATCATCACCGAGGAACCGGGATCTCCCTGGCGCCCCGAGCGCCCGATGAACTGGCGGTCGATGCGCTGTGCCCCGTGCATCTCGGTGAGGATGACGTGCAGGCCGCCGGCGGCGCGGGATTCGGGGGTCAGGCGGATGTCGGTGCCGCGACCGGCCATGTTGGTGGCGACGGTGACGGCGCCGGGCGATCCGGCGGCGGCGACGAGGGGGGCCTCGTCGGCGTCGTGCAGGGCGTTGAGGACGCGGTGCGGCACGCCGCGGCGCGAGAGCAGTTCGCCGAGCAGTTCCGAGGCCGCGATGGAGCGGGTGCCGACGAGCACGGGTCGGCCCCTGCCGGCCTGGCGCTCGATCTCCTGGGCGACGGCGGTCCAGCGTCCGACGCCCGAGCGGAAGACGCGGGGCGGGAGGTCGTGCCGGACGACCGGTCGATTCGTGGGCAGGCGCGTGACGGGGCGGGCGTAGACGGTCTCGATCTCGGCGCCGTCGCTGGCCACCGTCCCTGTCATGCCGCACAGGAACGGGTAGCCGCGGAAGAAGCGCTGGAAGCTGACGCGGGCGAGGGTCTCGCGGTCGGCGGTGACGGCGAGCCCCTCGTGGGCCTCGACGGCCTGGTGGAGCCCGTGCTCCCAGGTGCGGTCGGGGAGGAAGCGCCCGGTGTACTCGTCGACGATGACGACGCGCCCGTCGACGACCTGGTACTGGCGCCCGGGGCGGTAGCAGTGGGCGGCGACCAGGGCCTGGCGCACGAGTTCCTCGGCGCGGCGGGGGGCGCGCCACACCGGGTCGGCGAGGGCGGACCGGGCCGCGATCAGGCGCTGGCGTCCGCGGCGGGTCAGCTCGGCGGCGCGGCGGAGGGCGTCGATGCGGTAGTCGGCGTGCTGCTCGAGGTCGGCGGCGAGGAGGGCGGCCTGGCGGTAGACCGGGGCGGCGGCGTCCTCGCGGCGCGAGCGGGCGATGATCAGGGGCGTGGCGCACTCGTCGATGAGCACGGCGTCGGCCTCGTCCACCAGGGCCGCCGACAGCCCGGGCACCAGCGGCGCCAACTGCGGCGCGATCGCCTCCGGCGCCGCCCGCACCGCCAGGCGCGCCGCCCACGGGCTCGAGACCCCCGGCAGGCGGATCTGGTCGCGGAGCCAGTCGGCGACGATCTGCTTGGGCGTGGCGTAGACGATCGGCAGGGCGTAGGCCTCGGCCCGCTGGGCGGGGTCGGAGTCGTGGACCACCGCGGCGCAGCGGAGCCCGCAGCGGGCGTAGACCGCGGCACGGCTCTGGGCGTCGCGCTTGGCCAGGTAGTCGTTCACGGTGAAGACGTGGAGGCGGCGTCGCTGCCAGGCGATGAGCGGGGCCGCCAGCGAGCCCGTGAGCGTCTTGCCCTCGCCCGTCAGCATCTCGACCACGCGCCCGCGGACCAGGGCCAGGGCGCCCATCAACTGGACGGGATACGCCTCCTCGCCGGTGGCGCGGCGGGCGGCCTCGCGCACGAGCGCCAGGGCCTCGCGGACCGCGGCGGGGCCGGCGCTGCGCCGGATGAAGGCCTCGCGCGCGTCGCCCAGACGGGCGTCGAGGGCGGCGTCGCCCGTTGCGCGAAGGGCGGGGGCCAGGGCGTCGATCTTCGCGGCCTGGGCCGCAAGCCAGGGCAGGGTGACGCGGGCGTGCGTCGCCTTGGTGACCAGGCGGGTCGCGAAGCGGTCGAGGCCGCGGGGCGCCTCGGGGCGTCGCCGACGGCTGGTCAGCGAGGCGTGCAGGACGTGGTAGCGGGTGAGGGCCTGGGACACGGGTTAGAGGTCCACGTCGGGGATCGCCTTGAGCAGGCGGTCGGTCCACTGGGCCAGGAGCGGTCGGGGCGGGAGGGTGAAGCGGACGGCGACGCGCTCGCCCGGCATGCCGGGGAGGCCGCCGGCTTCCGGCTCGACGTACACGGTGAAGACGGGCGTACGGACGCGGAGCCCGGAGCGATCGGAAGGGTCGGTGAGGGCCGAGCCGCCGCCCTGGAGCGAGAGGGCGGCGTGGGGCAGGCGGCGCTGTCCGGCGTCGACGGCAAAGACGCGGCCGCCCGCCAGCGTGCGGTGGGGGTCGGCGACGCGGCGCATGTGCACGCCGAATCGCTCGCGGGGAACCTGGAAGAGCCAGCCGGCCTGGGGCTGGGTCATTCCGACGGCGACGCGGAGGGCGCGCTCGTCCACGAAGTCGGCGATCGGGCGGCCCTCGGCGGCGAAGGACCCGACGAGGCGTGCCGGGTCGTCCCCCACGAGCACGCCGTCGAAGGGCGCCCGCACGACCAGGCGATCCAGCCTGGCGCGGAGCTGCTCGACCTGCCGCTGGGCGGCGTCGACGCGCCCGGCGCCGACCTGGGCGGCGGCGGGGTTCTCGACCGCCCACTCGCGCTCGCGGACACGCTCCTCGGCCAACTGGGCCTGGGCCAGCGCCAGTTGGGTCTCGAGCTCCGGGCTGCGGAGCGTGAGGATGGGGTCGCCGCCCACGAGGCGGTCGCCCGGGCGGGCGTGGGCCTCGACCACGACGCCGGGGGCCCCCACGAAGAGGCCCGCGACGCGTTCGCTCTCGATGACGCCTTCGGCGCGTCGGCGGTCGGGCATGGGGGTCAGCCCGACCAGCCCCCCCACCGCCGCGACCAGGAGCAGGCTGACGGCGACGGCGCGGAACCGGTGCTCGGCCAGTTGCGGGCTGCTCGCCAGCCAGTGGACGAAGGCGCCGGCGGGCACGAGGAACCACGCCGCGGCGGTCCAGACCGCCAGCACCAGCCCCAGCGCGAAGAACTTGCCCATGACAAGGAGCGTGACGGTGACGAAGAGGGCGACGCGGTAGGCCAGGGCGAGCACGCCGAAGACGAGCAGGATGGCGCGCTCGCCGGGCTGGGTGGTCGGCGGTCGCGCGTCCTTGATGCGGTAGACGTGGCGCTGGAAGAGGTGCTGGAGCATGCGGCTGGAGCGCTGCATGAGGTTGGGGACCTCGAGGAGGTCGGAGAGGACGTAGTAGCCGTCGAAGCGCATGAGCGGGTTGGCGTTGAAGAGCACCGTCGAGACCCCCGCCGTCAGGATCGCGTTGAAGGCGAGCTGGCTCACCAGGGTGCCCTCGTCGGCGCGGAGCCAGACGAAGACGGCGGCGGCGGCGATGGCGAGCTCGAAGACGATGCCGCCGGCGCCGACGGCGATGCGGCGCCACTTCTCGGGGAAGGCCCAGCACGCGGAGGCGTCGACGTAGGGGGAGGGCATGAGGACCAGGAGCATGGCGCCGAACTCGGGTACCTGCCCGCCGAAACGCCTGCACAGCACGCCGTGACCCAGCTCGTGGAAGGCCTTGAGGACGACGTAGCCGAGGAGGAGCCATCCCCAGTTGGCGGCCTGCAGGGCGTCGGGCACGCCGCGCCACAGGCGCGAGAGGTGGGGCGCGATCTGCCACAGGGCGGCGGCGACCAGGGCCGCCCAGGCCAGCAGCCCCCACCGGTTCAGAATCGGGCGCAGGATGGGCTCCACCCATTCCAGGATCGCGTCCGGATTGAACAGGCGGATCTTGAAATACATGACGCCCAGGGCCTTCTGGACCGCCTTCTTCTTGAGGCGCTCGCGCCCGCGCCGCAGGAACTGCTCGGCCTCGGGGCTGCCCTCGGCGGCGAGCAGGTTGGAGCCATAGAGCTGCGCGAGGAGCTGGACGACGTCGGGCTGGGTGGGGGCGGCGTCGGCGTGGCGCGTGAGCAGGGCCCGCCAGATCTCCTCGATGGTGCGCACGCCGTCGAGCATCGCGACCAGCTCGTAGGAGATCGGGTCGAGGCGGAAGAACTGGTTGCTGGCCGGGTCCTGCACGACGTGCCAGCGGCGCCCGCGGTAGAACTGGCGCACGATCTGAGTGTGGGGACGGAGGCGGGGGCGCATGGCCCGCACGCGGTGCCACAGGGGCGAGAAGGTGGGGCGCTCGGCGGTCATCGCTACCACCAGGCCCACAGGCGGGCCGCGTCGATGAAGCGGCGGGCGCCGATCCGCACCAGCGAGCGCCGGTCCGCGTCGAAGCGGGCCCGCCCCTGCATCCCGGGGCGCAGCCACGGGGCCGGGTCTTCGAGCACGCACCGCACCAGGAAGACGTTGCGTCCCTCGTCGGCGCGGGCCTGGGGCACGACCCGCTCGACGGTCACGGGCACGCGGCGGGCGGGGTCGGAGGCGGTGGCGATCGTGCCCACCGAGCCCTCGCGGACCAGGGCCGCGTCGCGGTCGTCGAGCCTGGCGATCACGACCAGGTCGCCCACGTCCGCCAGTTCGACGAGCACTTCGCCCTGCGCCAGCGCCGCCCCGAGGCGGTCCGCCAGGTCGCCGGCGATGATCCGCCCCGAGATGGGCGCGTGCAGCGTGGCCCGCGCCAGGCGTTCGTCGATGAGCGCGAGCCTCGCCCGGGCCTGGTCGGCCTGGGCCAGGGCCCGCTGGGCCTGCGACACGTCCCCCTGGCGCAGGGCCTCGTCGGCGGTCTTCTCGAAGCGAAGGACGTCCGGGGCCACGTCGAGGCGCGACAGCTCCAGCTCGGCGGTGTCGAGGCGCGCCAGCACCTCGCCCTGGGCGACGGCGTCGCCGGCACGCCGGGCCCGGCCCAGCGACGCGATGACGCCCTCGAAGGGCATCGACACGATGCGGGGAGCTCGCGGCACCAGCTCCATCGACGCGCCGACCCGGTAGGGCACCGGCGCCAGCGTGGCGAAGAGCAGGAACGCGCTCGCCGCGACGCCCGCCAGTTTCCACGCCGTGTGCCGCGGCCCGACCGCCCACGCGCCCGCGCGGGCCAGCCAGTCCAGCCCCCGGGCCGCGAGCGTGCGGTCGTCGCTCCGCCTCACCGCGAGCACGGGCGTGACCAGGTCCATGGTCGCCTGGAGCAGTTCGGCGGCGTCGGCGTCCATCCTCGCCCGGCCCGCCGACTCGCACAGCAGCACGCCCACGACGCGGTCATCGATCCGCAGGGGCACGGTGATGAGGCGGAGGCGGGCGTCGTGGGCGGCGAGGGCGCGGTGCGCGTGCACGATGGCCCGCGCCAGCAGCGGATCGGGCGACGACCCCTCGGGGGGCGGGAAGAGCACGGCCTGCTCCTGGTCGAGGCACTCGTCCATGGCCGATTCGAGGCGTCGGACCATGGCCATGCGGCGGTCGACGTGCTCGGTGTCCGACATCGCGACGGTGCGCGTGAAGGCCCCGCCTCGCTCCTTGGAGCCGCCCCGGGCCCAGCCCAGCGCGACGCGGTCCATGGAGAGCCTGCGGCAGAGGTCGTTGGCGACCTGCATCGCCGCGCCCCTGAACCCGCGGGCCGAGTTGACGCCGGCGATGAGGCGCGAGGCCAGGTCCAGCGACGCGGCGGAGGCCCTGACGCGCTCCAGGGCCCGCAGGGCGCCGTGGTGGTGGGCGTAGCCGATCGCCAGTTCGACAACGGCGAGGGTGGTCTGCAGGGCCGGGCGGGATCGGGGCTCGACCAGGAGCGTGACAATCGCCGACGCCCCGGGCACCGGGGCCGCGATGAGACACCCGCGCCCCGCCGACCCGTCGTAGAGCTCGTCGTCGCCGAGGCCAAAGACGGCGGCGTGCCCGCGCTCGAGGGCGGCGCGGCAGGCCTCGCGCGCCTCGGGGGCGGACTCGACCGGGGGCGGGTCGCCCGTGCCGGGGCGGGGCCGGTCGCCGCGCGGCGCCCAGAGGAATGCCGCGACGGGTTCCTGGTTGGCGTCGGACCGCCAGGCGACGGCCTGGCGGGCGCCCGAGACCTCGCCGAGCACGCCCGCGAGGCGTTCGAGGAACCCGGCGTCGTCGGGGGCGGGGGCGACCAGGTCGGCGACCACGCGCTGCCAGCCGGGCGTCCTGAGGTCTGAGAGGTCGATCACGCCGGCGGCTCCGCTCCGTGCCTTCAGCCGCCCCGGGCCGGGCGGCCGACTCGCTTGCTCCAATCATCGGTCGGAGGGGTGAATCGAACCCAGGCGGGCTCGCCGGGCACCACGCGGTCGGGCCCGTCGGGGTTGCGCAGCTCGACGCGGATGCGGCGCGTGCGGCTGGCCGCGTCCGCGACCGGGCTTACCTCGACCACCTTGACCTCGATCACGGCCAGGCGCGGCCCGAGCTCGACCAGCGCCCACGCCGGGTCGCCCGGCTTGAGGGCCTGGGCGACGGTCACGTCGGTGGGGGCGGCGACGTCGATCCACACCGGGTCGACCTGCACGATCCGCAGGATCTTCTCCGTCTCGCGCACGATCTGCCCCACGTCCACCATCACCTGGTCGACCTGCCCGTCAAAGGGCGCGGTGAGGCGCACACGGTCGACCGCGGCCTCGAACTGCCGCACCCGGATCTGCTGCTGGGCGTGGCGCAGACGCTCGAACTCCACGTCGATCCTGGCGGCGTCGCGGGCCAGGCGGTCGCGGTCCAGCTCCTGCTGGTTGGCGCCGCCCCCGGCCCGGGCCTGCTCCGTGCGCGCGAAAGTCAACTCGGTCAGCTCGGCGACCTTCATCGCCTTCTGGATTTCGAAGTCGCTCGCCGCGGTGAGGCGCTGCAGCTCGAGCCCGGCGACGGGCTCGGCGTCGTCGCCGCGGACCAGGAGCTGACCCTTCTTGACGCTTTCCCCGCCGCGGACCAGGATCTCGCGCACCTCGGTGGGGAGGGCAAAGCCCATGATCGCATCGCGGCTGGGGCGGGTGACGGCCTTGACGCCCGCGAACTCGGCGATGAGCTGGGGGGTGCCCGGCGCGCCCGGCTGGGCCCGAAGGGTGCCCGCCAGGGCCGCGAGCGCCACCGCCGCGATGATCACCGCCGCGCCGACCCGTCCCAGGTTTCGCATCGTGCGCTCCTGTCCCGCGAGATACCGGACTATATGGGGGCGCGTTCGGCTCCTGTTCCACGCGGGCCCGGAGATTCGCGCGGAGGTCTAAACTTCCGACCCGCTCGATCGGGCCCGGGCGCTCCGCCGGGGGCGAGGCTCGGGGGCGGGTTCAAGGAGGGTCCGCAGTGACAACGCGCACAATCGCCCCCCCGGGGACCGCGCTCGCCGTCGAGGGCGGCACGCCCGTCTCGCGCTCCGCCGTTCCCTTCATGTCGACGGCCCTGACGCCCGCCGACATCGACGCCGCCACCGCGGTGCTCCGCTCGGGCATGCTCCGCCAGGCGGCCCGCTGCGAGGAGCTGGAGAAGCGGTTCGGGGCCATGAGCGGCGCGGCCCACGCCCTGACCTGCGCCAACGGCACCTGCGCCCTGCAACTGGCCTACGAGGCCCTCTTCGAGCCGGGCGACGAGGTGCTCGTGCCCGCGTGGAGCTACATCGCGACCGTCTCGATGGTCGTCGCCCGCGGGGCCGTTCCCGTGTTCGTCGACGCCCTGCCCGACACCTTCCAGATCGACCCGGCGGACGCGGCCCGCAAGGTCACGCCCCGCGCCCGGGCCATCGCCGCGACGCACCTCTACGGCGGGCCGGTCGACATCGACGCCCTCCAGGCCCTCGCCGGCAGGCACGGGCTCAAGGTCATCTACGACGCGGCCCAGGCCCATCTGGCGACGTACAAGGGCAAGGGCATCGGCGCCTTCGGCGACGCCGTCACCTATTCCTTCTACGCCACCAAGAACCTCGCGACGGGCGAGGGCGGCATGGTCACCGTCAACGACCCGGCCCTGGCCCGCACGATCGGGCTGCTCCGCAGCCACGGCGAGACGGACAAGTACCTGCACGAGCGCGTGGGGTACAACTACCGCATGAACGACATCACCGCGGCGATCGGGTGCTCGCGCCTCGACCGCCTCGCGGCCCAGACCGACGCCCGCCGCGCCGTCGCACGCCGGTACGACGCGGTCCTCGGCGGCATCGACGGGCTGGAGGCCCCGGCGACCACGCCCGGCGGCGAGGCCGTGTACCACCTCTACGTCGTCAAGATGGACCTGAAGAAGTTCCGCCGCACGCGCGACGAGTTCTGCGCGGCCCTGAAGGCCGAGGGCGTGCCCACCGCGATCCACTACCCCCGTGCCCTCCCCAGGCAGCCCGCGCTGGCCCGCTTCGACAAGAACGACACGCCCGTCTCGCTTGACCTCTCGACGCGGGTCTTCGCACTCCCGATTCACCACGACCTTTCAGAGGACCACCTCCGGACGGTGGGCGAGGCTCTGAAGAAGGTCGCGGGCGCGTACAGGGCCTGAGCGAGCAAGGGAGGTTCCTTGCTCCGCCGCGCGAGCGTCGCCATTGTCGCATCGGTGCTCTGGGCCGTCGCGCCTTGCGCGCGCGGCGAGCCCATCGCCGTCGCCACGCGCACCGACGAACCGCCCAAGATCGACGGCCGCCTCGGCGACGCGGCCTGGAGCCACGCCGCGGCGTTCGACGCCTTCACGCAGGTCGAGCCCAAGGAGGGCGCCCCGCCCTCGCAGCGCACCGAGGTCCGGTTCCTTTTCGACCGCGAGCACCTCTACGTCGCCGTCCGCTGCTCCGACAACGATCCCGCGGGGATCGTCGCCCGCCAGCGGGCCCGCGACGGCGACCAGGACGGGGACGACCGTGTCGCCATCGTGCTCGACACCTTCCTCGACCGGCGCACCGGGTACTTCTTCGCCGTCAGCGCCGCCGGGGCCCGGCGCGACGGGCTGGTCGATTCCGGACGCCGCCTCCGCACCGAGTGGGATCCGCTCTGGCACGCCCACGCCCGAATCGTCTCAGACCCTGACGAGGACGGCTTCATGGGTTGGATCGTCGAGGCCGCGATCCCCACGCGCAGCCTCAACTTCGATGCGGCCTCGCCCGCGTGGGGGCTCAACGTCGAGCGCGTCACCCGGCGGAGCAACGAGCGCGTCCGCTGGGCCGCGCCGCGACGCAACGCCTCGCTCACCGCCATGAGCGACGCGGGGCGGCTCGAAGGGCTGGCCGACCTGGAGCAGGGGCTGGGCCTGACCTTCCGCCCCTACGCCTCGCTCAAGCACGACGCCGACGCGGGCGGCACGGAGCTCAAGCCCGGCTTCGACGTGTACTACAACCTCAGCACGAAGGTCTCGGCGGCCCTGACGATCAACACCGATTTCGCCGAGGCGGAGGTGGACGATCGGCGCGTCAACCTCACGCGCTTCCCCCTCTTCTTCCCCGAGAAGCGCGAGTTCTTCCTGCGCGACTCCCAGGTCTTCTCCTTCGGCGGGATCATGCGCTCGCCCCTCCCCTTCCACTCCCGGCGCATCGGGCTGGTCCGAGGCGAGCCCCGCGACATCCTCGCCGGCGCCCGCGTCACCGGCAGACAGGGCCGCCTCCGCTTCGGCGTCCTCAACGCCCTCATGGCCGAGGACGGCACGCTCGGGCAGAAGAACCTCGGCGTCGCCCGCGCGGCCCTCGACATCCTCGGCGAGTCCAGCGTCGGACTCATCGCCACGTACGGGCACCCCTCCGCCACAGGCGACAACACGCTCGTGGGCGGCGACCTGCACCTCCGCAACAGCCGACTCGAAGGCGGACGCACGGTCGAGGCCCACGCCTGGGCCATGGGCACCCAGTCCGACGACCGCGACAACTCCGACGCCTCCGCCGTCGGCGGCCGCCTCAGCTACCCCAACGACGACTGGTCCTTCAGCCTCTTCGCCGCCCGGATCGGGGAGGACTTCAACCCCGCGCTGGGGTTCGTCCAGCGCCGCGGCGTGTACGAGTTCAACACCCACGCCCGCCGACGCTGGCGCTGGGACGACGGGCTCGTGCGCATGTTCGAGATCGAGGTCCGCCCCAGCGCCTTCACGGACCTCGACGGGCGCATCCAGAGCAGCCAGACCGAGCTTCCCAAGATCGAGTTCGAGAACGCCGCGGGAGACTCGCTGGCGCTGGCCTTGAACCTCGTCCAGGAGAACCTCGGCGAGCCCTTTGAGATCGCCGACGGCGTGGTGATCCCTCTGGACGACTACTCGTGGACCAGCGGCACGATCGAGTTCGACACGAGCCCGGGGCGCGTGCTCTCCGGCAGTGTCGCCGCCACCGCGGGAGGCTTCTACACCGGCACGATGCGCGAGGCCACGCTGGGGCTGACGTGGCGCCCCGGCCCCGGGTTCGTGGCGTCGGTCGAGCACGAGATCAACGACGCCGACCTGCCGGAGGGGGACTTTGTCGTGCGCATCCTGCGGCTGCGGCTCAACTTTCTCTTCACGCCCGACCTGTCGTGGAGCAACTTCGCGCAGTACGACAGCGAGTCGAACACCGCGGGGCTCAACAGCCGCTTCCGCTGGGAGTGGGCCCCCGGGCGCGAGTTCATCTTCGTCGTCAACCAGGGGGCGGACGTGGAGGGGCGGTCCTTGACGCTGACCCGCACGGAGCTGGCGGCCAAGGCGCTGCTCACCTTCCGCTTCTGACTGGCCCCCCGACCCCTCCCCCCCAACGATCGCCCCATGAGCCAGCCCGAGCGACGCCTGCCCACCGACACCGCCGACGGCATGCTGCTCATCATCAGCGGGCCCTCGGGCGTGGGCAAGACCACCATCACCCGCGGCGTGGAGCGCTCCATCCCCGACGCCGTCTTCAGCGTCTCCTGCACCACCCGCCCCAGGACCGCCGCCGACGTCGAGGGCGTCGACTACCGCTTCGTCGACGACGCCACGTTTGAATCCATGAAGGCCGCCGGCGCGTTCCTCGAAACAGCGGGCATCTACGGCAAGAGGTACGGCACGCCCAAGGCGTGGGTCCGGGAGCAGGTCCGGCGCGGGAGGCTGGTGATCCTCGAAATCGACGTGGCGGGCGCGGTCCAGGTCAAGGGCCAGATCCCCGAAGCCTTTTCGATCTTCGTCCTGCCGCCCAGCGAAGAGACGCTGCTCCAGCGCCTCCGTGATCGCAAGCGGGAGGACGAGACGGCCATCCAGAAGCGCTTCGGCGAGGCCCAGCGCGAGATCGCCGCCGCCCGCGCCAGCGGCGTCTACGACCACTTCCTGGTCAACTCGGATCTGGACGCGTCGATCGCCCGGGCCGTGGGGCTCGTGCTCGAGGAGCGCCGGCGTCGGAAGACGGACGGGCGCTGACCGGGCGTCAGTGCTTCCTGGTCGTCGCCCGCACAACTGCGGCAAAGTCACCCGCGACCAGTGAGGCGCCGCCGATCAGCCCGCCGTCGACCTCGGGCGGGGCGAAGAGGGGCCCGGCGTTGTCGGGCTTGACGGACCCGCCGTAGATGATGCGGACCCTGGCGGCGTTCTCGGCGCCGAAGAGCCCGGTCAGCAGCCCGCGGATCTTCGTGTGCACTTCAACCACGTCCTGGGGCGTGGCGTTCTTGCCCGTGCCGATGGCCCACACCGGCTCGTAGGCGACGATCAGGCGGGCGAGGTGCTGCCCGGCGATGTCGGTCAGCCCGTTCTTCATCTGGCGCTGGACGACCACGTCGGTGTGCCCGGCCTCGCGCTCCTCCAGCCGCTCGCCCACGCACAGGATCCCCCACAGCCCGCCCTCGAGCACGGCCCGCAGCTTCTGATTGACCAGGTCGTCCTTCTCGCCCAGGACGTGCCGTCGCTCGGAGTGCCCGCAGATCACGACCTCCACGCCGCAGTCCTTGAGCATCTCGACCGAGACCTCGCCCGTGTAGGCCCCGTCGGGTCGCGAATACACGTCCTGGGCCCCAAGGCGGATCGACGAGCCGCGGTCGCGCAGGATCGAGCGGACGAGCAGCAGGTAGGGGAAGGGCGGGAAGACGGCGATGTCGGCCGTGTCGACCCGCAGCAGCGCGTCGGCGACGCCCCGGCACAGGTCCGAGGCCGACGAGCGGTTGGTGTTCATCTTCCAGTTGCCGCCGACGAAGGGCTTGCGGTCCGCCATGCGACAGCATAGCCCGCGGCGCGCCGACGGAGCCCCGCGGACGCGCGACGCAGCGCCCACGACCCTCCCGCGACACGCCCCACCCACGCCGAGGCTGAGCGCAGTCCGCGGAGCGAAGCCTCGGATAGGCCCCGAGCCCCGCGCCGATCGATCCGAGGCTTCGCAGGGCCTCAGCCTCGGCGTGCCTGGTATCCTGCCCCGATGACGCGCTGGGTCCACATGATGAGCTCCTACCGCGGGCAGTGGATCCCGGGTGATCGGCGCGGCTTCCGTAGCCGCGGGCATCGCGTCCATTCGTCGGGCGACTACCGGCGCCCGCCGCCGGAGGACGAGCACGCGGGCCTGCGCCGGCACGTCTTGGGCATCATGGACGAGCCCGTGCGGCTGTCACCCGAACAGGTCGCGATCCTGGTCCGATCCCTGGGCGAGAAGCTCGAAGCCATGGACGTCGCGGTGGCGATCCTCGCCGCCGACGCGACGCATTGCCACGCCCTGTTCAACGCGGGCGACAGAGCGCCCCGCGTCCTGTTCGGTCGCGCCAAGCAGTTCGCGTCGCACCGCTTGCGGATCGAGGTCCCCGGCAAGCTCTGGGGCGCCTCCAGCGGCGGTCGCGAAGTCCGGACCCAGGAGCACTTCGTCGACGCCCTTGGCTACATCGCGGACCACGGGCGCCGCGGCGCGTTCGTCTGGATCAACGATCGCTTCGCGGCCCTGCTCGGGCACCGTGCGCCAGGGGGCAGTGCCCCACGCCGAGGCTGAGCGCAGTCCGCGGAGCGAAGCCTCGGATGGGCGCCGCGACGGGGCGCGATTCGATCCGAGGCTTCGCAGGGCCTCAGCCTCGGCGTGCCTCGTCCATCCCGATCCGCCCCCCACCCACGCCGAGGCTGAGCGCAGTCCGCGGAGCGAAGCCTCGGATGGGCCCCGAGCCCCGCGCCGATCGACCCGAGGCTTCGCAGGGCATCAGCCTCGGAGTGCCTCGTCCATCCCGATTCGCCCCCCACCCACGCCGAGGCTGAGCGCAGTCCGCGGAGCGAAGCCTCGGATGGGCGCCGCGACGGGGCGCGATTCGATCCGAGGCTTCGCAGGGCCTCAGCCTCGGCGTGTCAGGAGTGCGCTCCACACTTCACGATTGCCCGTCCCGGACGGGGCTCACCCCTTCGGGCCCGCGTTGCGGACCGCGTCGGGCATGTCGAAGGACTTGTCGTTGTCGCGGAAGCCCTTGGCGAGCCTCTTGGCCGCCGTGTCGTACGCCGAGGCGTCGTCCCAGGTGTTGCGGGGCTGGAGGACCTCGGCGGGCACGCCGGGGACCGTCGCGGGGATGGGGAGCCCGAAGATGGGGTCGGGGGTGCACGCCACGTCGTTGAGGGCGCCGCTGGTGATGGCGTGGACCATGGCGCGGGTGTAGGCGAGCTTGAAGCGGGCGCCGGTGCCGTAGGGCCCGCCCGTCCAGCCGGTGTTGAGCAGCCACACGCGGGCCCCGTGCCTCTTGATCCTGTCGGCCAGGAGTTGGGCGTAGACCGCCGGGGGGCGGGGCATGAACGGGGCCCCGAAGCAGGTCGAGAAGTTGGGCTGGGGCTCCGTCACCCCCGCCTCCGTCCCCGCCAGCTTGCTCGTGTACCCGTTGATGAAGTAGTACATGGCCTGCTCCGGGCTCAGGCGCGAGATGGGCGGCAGCACCCCGTAGGCGTCCGCCGTCAGGAACACCACGTGCTTGGGGTGCGCCCCCACCGACGGGATCAGCGCGTCGGCGATGTAGTCGAGCGGGTAGGTCACGCGCGTGTTCTCGGTGATCTGGGCGCTGTCGTAGTCGGGGACGCGCGTCGCCGGGTCGACCACCGTGTTCTCAAGCACGCTCCCGAAGCGGATCGCGTTCCAGATCTCCGGCTCGCCCTCCTTCGACAGCTTGATGCACTTGGCGTAGCACCCGCCCTCGAAGTTGTACACGCCCTTGTCCGTCCATCCGTGCTCGTCGTCGCCGATCAGGGCCCGGTTCGGGTCCGCCGACAGCGTCGTCTTCCCCGTGCCCGACAGCCCGAAGAACAACGCCACGTTCGTCGGGTCCTTCTTGTCCACGTTGCACGAGCAGTGCATCGGGAAGACGCCCTTGTCGGGCAGCTCGTAGTTGAGCGCGTAGAAGATGCTCTTCTTCATCTCCCCGGCGTACTCGCTCCCGAGAATCACCACCGTCCGCTTCTCCAGCGACTGCACGATCGCCACCGGCCCGGGCACGCCCAGGGCCTTGGCCTCCTCGGGCGTCAGGCGCCGCTTGCCCGCGTTCAGGATCGTCCAGTCCTTCTTGAACGCCGCGCCCGCCCCCGCCCCCTTCGAGCCCTGGCGGATGAACAGCGTGCTCGCAAAGAGCGCGTGCCACGCCTGCTCCGTCACCACCCGCACGCCAAGGCGGTACGCCGGGTCGGCCCCCGCGAACCCCTCGAAGACGTACAGCTTCGGTCGGCTGTTCAGGTGCTCCACCGCGATGGCGTACGCCTTCTCAAACGCCTCCGCCCTCACCGGCATGTTCACCTTGCCCCACGCGATCTTGGCGTGCACCGCCGACCCGTCCTCCAGGAACTTGTCCTTGGGGCTCCGGCCCGTCCGGTCCCCGGTCATGCACACCAGCGCCCCGTTGGAGGCCAACCTGCCCTCCCCGGCGGCCACGGCCCGCTCCACCAGCTCGGCGGGCGACAAGTTCACGTGCGTGCGGTTGGACGACAGATCGAGCTGCGGCATGGCGCGATGACCCTCGAAGTGGCGACTCTCAAACCCCGGACACCCGCGCGCGATAGGCCGCGCACGCCCCCCAATCCCCCTCCGACGGGGGAAGGGAGTTTAGGTGCCGCCACCGCCCCGCGACACCCTCAGCCTCGTGGCCTGGGTGGGACAGGCGCCCCGCCTGTTCGGCGAGCGATGTGCGCCGGGCGGCCGCCGGATCCTCACGGTGGCGTGAAGCGGCCACCGGCGCGTCGCCGCCACCGACGTGGATCGAGGAGGACGGGCGGGACGCCCGTTCCACCCAAGCCGGAGGACGGGCGGGACGCCCGTTCCACCCAAGCCGAATAGCCCGGCCTCGCTACTTGTTCTCGAACGACAGGTCCGGCTTTTTGGGCGGCACGACCGGCGGGATCGGCTTCTCCTTGATCAGGGCCTTGAGGTGCGCCACCGCCGCCTCCAGCTGCGCGTCCTCGCCCTTGAACGTCGCGTGCGGCGGGTTGTCGACGACGATGTCGGGCACGACCCCCCAGCCCTCGATGAGCCATTCGCCCTCGGGCCCGTAGACGCCGAACTCCGCCGCCGAGGCGATGCCCTTGTCCACCAGCACGTTGCTCGAACTGAGCCAGATCTCGCCGCCCCAGGTCCGCGTGCCGATGACCTTGCCCAGCCCCAGCCTGCGGAAACCCTCGGCGAAGGCCTCGCCGTCGCTCGCCGTCCGCTCGTTGCACAGCACCACCATGTGCCCGCGGAAGGCGTACTGCATGTTCCACGACGGCGGGTTGCCGACGCGCGGGCTCCAGTAGAACCACGCCTTGCGCATGAGCTTGGAGAGCAGCCACGAGTCGATGTTCCCGCCCGAGTTGTGGCGCACGTCGAGGATGAGCCCGTCGCGGTTGAAGACCGGGTAGAACCCCTTGACCCATTCGGCGTAGTTGCCGCCGCCCATCGCCCGCAGGTGCAGGTAGCCGATCTTCCCCTCGCCCCGCCTCTCGACCTCCTGCCGACGCGTGTACTCCCAGTCCGTGTAGCGAAGGTCGCGCTCCGAGCCCTGCGTGATCGGCGTCACGATGGCGTCGCGCTCCGCGCCCCACCCGTCCCCGGCCCTGGGCTTGACGCGGATCAGCACCTGCCGATCCGCCTTCTTCCGCAGGTGGGCCGAGAGGTCGGGCCCCGAGAGCGTCGCCACGCCGTCGATCGTCGTGATGACGTCCCCCTCCCTGACGCCCACGTCGGGCCTGGCCAGCGGGCTGACGCGCCCCGGGTCGTCGGGCTCGCTGCGGTAGATCCGCGCGACGCGGTACCCGCCCGCCTCGGCGTCCCGCACCAGTTCGCCCCCAAGCGCCGCGACCGGGATGTTGTCGGGCGCGATGCGCCGGTCCCCGCCCCGCACGAAGATGTGCAGCGCCGAGAGCTCACCCACCATCTGCGCCATCAGGTCCGAAAGCTCCGCCCGCGTCGTCACGCGGTCCACCAGCGGCAGGTACTTGTCGAGCATCGCCCGCCAGTTCACGCCGTGCATGTCCTTGTCGTAGAAGTAGTCGCGCATCAGCCGCCACGAATCGATGAACATCTGGCGCCACTGCCGCCGCGGCACCACCGACAGCGACCAGCCCGACAGGTCCACCGCCTTCTTCTCCAGGTCCGACGGCGCCGACGCCGACGCCTCCACGATGTAGAACGTGTCGCGCCGACGCACCAGCAGCTTCTTGCCGTCCTCCGTCAGCTCGTACGACCCGATGCCCGCCAGCACCGTCTTGGCCTCGACGTGCTCGTTCTTGATCTCCACCGCGCGCAGGTCGCCCTCTCGATCGAACCCCGACGGCGTCGACACGAAGAACAGCGCCTTCTCCGCCGCCGACAGGCCCGAGTAGTTCCCCGCGGGGATCGGCACCCCGAACAGGCGCTCCGCGATCCCCTCCAGGTCGATCTCCACCCGGGGCTTCTCGTCCTTCTTGGGCTCGTCCTTCTTGGGCTCGTCCTTCTTGGCCTCCGGCTGGCCCGCCCCGGGCGCCGCCTCCGGCGTGGGCTCCTCCTTCTGGGGCTCGGGCTTCTTCTCCTCCTTCTTCGGAGCGTCGAGCTCCGTCGCCGGTGCGAAGGGCCACTTCTGTCCGGGCTTGAGCGCCAGGGCGTAGAGCCCGGTCGTCTGGTCCAGGAACGGGTCGGGCTGGTTGGGGCCCCACGGGGCCGGCACCACCGTCCGCAGCGTGCGGTCCGACAGGAAGTACAGCCACTGCCCGCCCCACGCGGGCGAGTAGCTGTCGTACCGGTCCGTCGTCACCGTCGTCACCGCCCCCGACTCGACGCCGAAGAGCTTCACCACCTTGAACGAGTTGGCCGCCCACCCCGTGTACGCCAGCCATCGCCCGTCGGGCGACCACGCCAGGTCGCTGAACTCCTCGATCTCCGACCGGTCGATCCGCGTGCTGGTCTTCTTCTCGACGTCGTAGATCCAGAGCTCGAGGTTCTTGTCGTGGTGGGCAATGAGCGTGCCGTCCGGCGAGGGGAGCGCGTCCCAGCGCAACACCACGCCGTCGCTCGTCAGGGGCTCGGGCTCGCCCACGCCGTTGGCGGGCAGCCTCCACAGCTCGATCTCGCCGGTCTTGTCGGAGAGGGCGACGATGGACTTGCCGTCGGGCATGAAGCGGGCGGCCCGGTAGCGCACGCCGTCGTCCCGCGCCACGTCCACCAGCCGGCCCTGGCGGTGCGGCGCCACGAAGACGCGCCCGCGGGCGACCATCACCACGCGGTCGCCGTTCGCCGACGCGTGCGCCGAGGTGAGGTAGTCCATGGGCTTCTCGACCCAGCGCTCGCGCATCTGGTCCAGGTCGGTGTCGAGCGTCAGGGCCACCGCCGCCGACCGCCCCGACGCCAGGTCCAGCACCCACACGTCCGCCCCGACCTGGTACGCGATCCGCCCGCCGGAGAGCGAGCCGCCCTGCACGTCGAACCCCGCGTGCGTCGTGTGCTGCTTGAGGTCCGACGCGTCGGGCTTCATCGACCACACGTTCATCGTGCCGTCGCGATCCGACACGAAGTACACGCGCCCGTCCCACCACATGGAGCGCTTCGACGTGCCGTCGAAGTCCTTGCTCAGGGGCGTCGCCTCGCCCGCGCCGGGCGCGAAGCGCCACAGCTGCTGGGCCGTGCCCCCCTTGTAGCGCTTGGTCGACGACCCCTGGAACGCCAGGCGCGTGAAGTAGAGCGTGCCCCTGTCGTCGAAGCACCCGTCCGCCGCTTGGGCCAGCCCGATGAGCGACCGGTCCCCCGACTTGGGGTCGATCGTGGTGAGTTGCCAGTTGGGGAGCGTGCTGAAGCGCTCCGTGGCGGCGACCACGCGCCCGCCGGGGGTCCACCCGCTCACGTCCGACCGCGATCCGTCCCACGTCAGACGCGTCGGCAGCCCGCCCGACACCGGCATGACGTACACCTCCGTCGGACCCTCGTACTGGGCCGTGAACGCCACCATCGAGCCGTCCGGCGAGATCGCGGGCGACCCCTCGTCACCCGGGTGGCTCGTCAGGCGCGTCGCCACGCCCCCCTTCACCGACGCCTTCCACAGGTCCCCCTCCGCGACGAACACCAGCAGGTCCCCGTGGATCGCCGGCTGGCGGTAGTACCCGTTGGGCGGCATCGCCGGCGCCGCCTCGATCGGCCCCGCCACGGGCGTCGGCGCCGACTGGGCCGCGCACCCCGAGATGAACGGATGGACAAGCGCCGCGGCCAGGGCCGCCACGCACGACACGCGCTGAGTCAGCATCCGGGCAGTCTACAGCCCGTGCGCGCCCGCGATCGCCCGCCCAACCGCCCAAGGGGCGGTCCCACACAACAGCCGGTGGGACCGGCCTCCGACCGGTGTGAAGTGGGACCGCCCTCCGGGCGGTTCCTGTCTTCGTCTTCCCACACCATCACCCCCTCCCCGCACCGCAAGTCTGAATGGTATTTGATCGGTCTTTGATCGGCACATGCACCCCGCCGTCGTCGGCGGGCCACCGGGCACGGGCGGCGCTCTCGACCGCCTCCGCGCAGCCCCCGCGCAGCCCCGCCGAACTCCCGCAAAAACCGGCCCCGGCGCGTGAAGAAGCCCGATCTTGAAGGGGCGGTCCTCCTACCATCAGCCTGCCCGAATCGGCCCCCCGATCGACCGATCGCCGGGCTCCTGGGCCCGCCGATCGGGCCTCGTGATACCCGAACCACGCCCCGTACCATCCACCGGCCCCCGAACGGGTCAGTCGAGCCCCCCTCTCCCGCGAGCCCCCATGAACGAGTCGGCCCGACCCGCACCCCTCGCCTCCCCCCAGCCCGTCCGCGTGCCCGCGCCCGAGGGCCAGTACTCGGCCGACCAGATCAAGGTCCTCGAGGGGCTCGAAGCGGTCCGCCAGCGCCCGGGCATGTACATCGGCGGCACAGGGCTCAACGCCCTCCACCACCTTGTCTACGAGGTCGTCGACAACTCCATCGACGAGGCCATGGCCGGCTTCGCCAAGACAGTCTCCGTCACCATCCACGCCGACGGCTCGTGCTCGGTCATCGACGACGGCCGGGGCATCCCCGTCGACCCCATCAAGCACGAGAAGCCCGAGTTCAACGGCAAGCCCGCCGTCGAGGTCGTCATGACCGTCCTCCACTCCGGCGGCAAGTTCGGGCAGGAGGGGAGCGCGTACAAGGTCTCGGGCGGGCTCCACGGCGTGGGCGTCTCCTGCGTCAACGCCCTCTCCGAGTACCTCCGCTGCGAGGTCTATCGCAACGGCATGGTGCACGCCATCGAGTTCGAGCGCGGACGGGTGGGCGAGCCCCTCCACGCCGTCGGGCCCATCCCCGCCAACAGCGCCCGCACCACGGGCACCATGGTCACGTTCCGCCCCGACCCGCGGATCTTCCCCGACACGACCTTCAGCCCCGCCGTGCTCGCCACGCGCCTGCGCGAGCTCTCCTACCTCAACCCGGGCGTGCAGATCCGGTTCGTCGACGAGCGCGTCGGGCCCGACGGCAAGATCCGCTCCGAGACCTTCCACGCCCAGGCGGGTCTCCCCGAGTACATCGAGCACCTCATGGTCGGCAAGCGCGCCATGGGGCCCGTCGTCTACTTCCGCAGGGACGAGCCCGCGGAATCGCTCGTCTGCGAGATCGCCCTCCAGTACCACGACGGCTACAACGAGACCCTCCTCACCTTCGCCAACAACATCAACAACGTCGACGGCGGGACCCACGCCCAGGGCTTCAAGAACGCCCTGACCCGCGCCATCAACACCTACGCACGCAAGAACGGCATCATCAAGCCCAACGACCCCACCCCCTCGGGCGAGGACCTCCGCGAGGGGATCGTCGCCATCGTCAGCGTCAAGCTCCCCACCCCCGCCTTCAACAACCAGCCCAAGGAGAAGCTCCTCAACCCCGAGGTTGAGGGCTTCGTTGGCGCCGCGGTGAGCGCCGGCCTCGACGCCTGGCTCGAGGAGCACCCGGGCGACGCCAAGCGCCTGTGCCTCAAGGCCATCGTCGCCGCCCAGGCCCGCGAGGCCGCCCGCAAGGCACGCGAGCTCACGCGCCGCAAGACCGCCCTCGAGTCGGGCTCCATGCCCCACAAGCTCCGCGACTGCAAGACCCGCGGGCCCGAGAGCGAGATGTTCATCGTCGAGGGCGACTCGGCCGGCGGCTCGGCCACCCAGGGCCGCGACGTCGACACGCAGGCCATCCTCCCCCTCAAGGGCAAGATCATCAACGTCGAGAAGGCCCGCCTCGACAAGGTGCTGGAGTTCGAGGAGGTCCGCACCCTCATCCAGGCCCTGCGCTGCGGCATCGGCGAGGAGTTCGACGCCTCCAAGCTCCGCTACGGCAAGGTCATCATCATGACCGACGCCGACGTCGACGGCAGCCACATCCGCACCCTCCTCCTCACCTTCTTCTTCCGCCAGATGCCCGAGCTGGTCCGCCGAGGCCTCATCTACATCGCCCAGCCACCCCTCTACAAGGTCAGCAAGGGCAAGAGCGGGCAGTACGTCCTCAACGACCGCGCCCTCCAGCAGCGCCTCGAACAGATCGGGCTCGACTCGGCCGTCCTCGAGGTCCGCTCGCTCGTGCCCGGCGAGGAGCGCCCGGGCCGGCCCGCGGTCGAGCGCACGCTCCGCGGCGACGCCCTCCGACGCGCCGTCTTCCTGCTCCGAAGGCTCCAGGAGCTCGTCACCGTCGCCGAACGCCGCGGCGTCAAGTTCCCCGACCTCCTCGCCGCCCGCGCCCAGGACTCCGCGGGCCGGGGCCGCCTCCCCGAGTACCGCGTCACGTGGCGCGGCGGGGACGCCTGGTGCTGGTCCGAGGCCGACGCCCTCGCCCTCATCTCCAGGAAGGGCCTCGCCCTCGCCGATGCACCCGCCAACGGCAACGGCGACGAAACGACCGCCTCCGGCCCCACCGCCAGCCTCCGCGAACTCCACGAGAACCGCGAGCTCGAACGCCTCTTCGCCGAGCTGGCCCAGCTCGGGCTGTCCATCGAGGACTACGCCCTGGTGCAGGAGGAGTCGCCGGCGGGTGAACGCATGCCCTCCAAGTACGCCTGGGTGATCACGGGCAACGCGCCCGACGAGGGCGACGCCGCCCGCGCCAACAGGGTGGTCGACTGCCCCAACACCCCGGCGATCATCGACGGCCTGGAGCAGATCGGCCGCCGCGGGCTCGTCATCCAGCGCTTCAAGGGCCTGGGCGAGATGGACGCCGAGCAGCTCTGGGAGACCACCATGGACCCGGACCGCCGCACGCTCCTGCGCGTGAGCTGGGACGTGGCTTCCGAGGCCGACTCGCTCTTCTCGATCCTCATGGGCGAGGAGGTCGAGCCCCGCCGACGCTTCATCGAGGACCACGCCCTCGAGGTCAAGAACCTGGACGTGTGAGCCGCGGCGGCCCGGGCCCCCCCCGGGGGGGCGAGGGGGAGGCGCAGGTGGCGCAGCCGCTACCGTCGCGACGGGCCGCCCGAGGACATCGTCTCACCCATGACCTTCCACGCCGCGCGTGCCGATCCCACGCGGCGTGAGCGCCGGTGTTCGCGCCGTCCGAGAAGCTCCACGCGGGAACCCCCCTTGGCCAACCAGCCCTCCAAGCGCAAACCCAGGACGAGCACCGACCGCCCCAACACGCTCAACCTCCAGGCCGCGGGCGTCGAGCGGCTCACCTCGAGGATCGACCAGGCGGCCAACTCGGGGCGGGGGAACCGGCACGCGAGCTTCCGGCGGAGCTACGTGCGCATGCCCTTCCGCCTCGAGAGCGTCTCGGTGCGGCTGACGCACCCGGGCGGGTCGATCAGCGACCTCAAGCTCGCGTCGCGCAACCTCTCCTCGGGCGGGATCTCCCTCCTGCACAACCGCTTCGTCCACCTGGGGACCCCGGTCGTCGTGGTGCTCCCCCTCCAGGACTCGGGGTCCATCGAGGTGCGCGGCGTGGTCCGACGCTGCATCCACCTCTCCACCATCGTCCACGAGATCGGGGTGCAGTTCGAGAAGACAACCGCCAGTTCATGCGGGCCGACAAGCAGTCGGCCTTCTTCAGCCTCGAGAAGGTCGACCCGGCCAAGGTCCGCGGGTGCGTCGTCCTGATCGACCCGGGCGGGCTCGACCAGAAGATCTTCCGCCACCTCCTCCGGAACACCGAGCTGCGCATCCGCGCCGTTTCCTCCACCGACGCCGCCCTGCCCGTCGTCGCCGAGGGCTGCGACCTGGTCGCCGCCGACATCAGCGCCGACGGCGCCGACTTCCCGGGGTTCATGGCACGCCTGCGCGAGCGCGGGCTCCTGACGCCCGTGCTCGCGATCACCACCGACGGCACCGCCGAGACACGCGCCAGGCTCGCCGAGGCCCGCGTCAACGCCATCCTCGCCAAGCCGCTCACCGAGGGCAAGGTCCTGCAGGCCGTCGCCGAGTTCCTCCTCTGCGACGACAAGGCGGTCACGCCCTCCGCGGGCGCCGGCGCCATCGCGGACATCGCGCTCGTGCGCGGGTTCCTTGAGGAACTCACCAGGTACGCCGACGAGTTGACCGCCGCCCTCCGCACCTCCGACGGCGTCAAGTGTCTCGCCCTCTGCGCCCAGATCAAGGGCACGGCCCCCGTGCTCGGATTCCAGGGCCTCGCCGAGCTCGCCGCCGCCGCCTCCCAGAGCCTCGCCGCCACCGCCGACGCCCAGGAATCCGCCCGCCCGATCGAGGACCTGATCGTCGCGTGCAGGCGGGCCGAACGCTCCGCCGCCTGACCGCGGCCCCGACGGGCCCGGGCCCCCCCCCAACCCGGTGCCCCACCCGGACGACCGGAGGCCGAAACCCGGCCCTTGCGCCCTTCCGACTCAGCCCGCTCCAGCGCCTTCCGAACAGCATCCCGGCGCACACGACGGAGGCCGAGCGGGATGATCGCGTCCGAGAACCCATCCGGGCCCAACTGGGAAGCGTGGGAGGCGCAGGTCACCCGCGAGAACACGCTGGGCCTCAACGCCGCGACCCTCCTCGCCCTGTGCGAACGCCTCGACGAGGCCGCCTCCGCCACACTCGCCTTCGCCCGCGCCCACAAGCGCTTCCCCTACCGCCACACCGGCGTGGGCCTGTCGCTCACGCACCCCGGCGGCAGCCAGGTCACGGTCCGCGTCGCCGCACGCAGCCTCTCCAACGGCGGCATCTCCGTCCTCCACTGCGGGTACCTCCACGCCGACTCCCCCTGCCTCGTCCTCCTCGTCGACCTCGAACGCCGACGCCAGACCATCCCCGCGCGCGTGGCCCACTGCCGCCACCTGGGCGACGTCGTGCACGAGATCGGGCTCGCCTTCGCCGAGCCCACCGACGTCCGCATGTTCATCGCCGCCGCCGACCTCGAAGCCGCCGACACGCGCGAGCAGCCCGACCCCGCCACCCTCACCGGCACCATCGTCTGCATCGACGCGTCGGCGCTCGACCGCAGGCACGTCGTCGAGCTCCTGCGACCCACCGGCCTCACCGTCATCGGCGCCGGCAGCGTCGAGGAAGCCGTCCGCGACGCCTCGGGCGCCGACCCCCTCGCGATCCACACCGTCTTCCTGAGCGTCGCCGGCGCGGGGCGGCGGCCCGCCGCCATCGCCAAGGACGTGCGGGCCAACTTCAACCACTTCACCGCCAAGCTCGTCCTGCTCGCCCCGGGCAACAGCGCCAGGTCCCAGGAGCTGGTCCGCGTGGTCCAGCCCAACGCCGTGCTCGTCAAGCCCATCGCCCAGGGACGCCTCTTCCGGGTCCTCTTCCACCTCGCCCGCGCCGCTCGGACCGACGCCGGACCGATGCGCGGCGCCGCCTAGAAGGGCGACCAACGGGGCTCGAACCCGCAACCTCGGGAATCACAATCCCGCGCTCTAACCAGTTGAGCTATGGCCGCCGTCGACGCCGAGGGACCCAACCCCCGACGGACCCAAAGGATAAGCCCCAACCGTCGCTCGGACCATCCGCGCGACCCGCGCCCGCGACGAGCGCGTCCCCCCGCGAATCCCGGGATCCCCACGCCCGGGTCCACCAAACCCGCCTGCGGACCCCTCGATCCCACGGGGTACCCTGCCCCATGCTCGTCAACACACTCCTCGGCGCCGCCCTGATCGCGCAATACGGTCCCCCCATGGGACCCGACCGCACCACAGGCCTCCCCTTCGCCACGCGCTCCGAGGTCCTCGCCGTCAACGGCGTCGCCGCCACCTCCCACCCGCTCGCCACCCAGATCGCCCTCGACACCCTCAAGGCCGGCGGCTCCGCCCTCGACGCCGCACTCGCCGCCAACGCCGCTCTCGGGCTCATGGAGCCCACGGGCTGCGGCATCGGCGGCGACCTCTTCGCCATCGTCTGGGATCCCAAGACCAACAGGCTCCACGCCTACAACGGCTCCGGCCGCGCCCCCGCCGCCATCTCCATCGACGCCGTCAAGCAGCTCGGGCACGACCGCATCCCCTCCTTCGGACCACTCCCCCTCACCGTCCCCGGCGCCGTCGATGGCTGGTTCGCCCTCCACGAACGCTTCGGGCGCTTGCCGATCCAGGACGTGCTCGCGCCCGCCGCGCGCTACGCCCGCGACGGCTTCCCCGTCACCGAGGTCATCGCCCAGGGGTGGGAGGTCTCCGTCCGGCGATACCGCGGCTTCCCGGGCTTCCTCGAGCAGTTCACGCTCCAGGGCCACCCGCCCGCCAAGGGGCAGATCTGGCGCAACCCCAACCTCGCCGACACCTACGACGCCCTCGCCGCCGGCGGCCGCGACGCCTTCTACACGGGGCGCATCCCCCAGACCATCGAGCAGTACGTCGCCTCGCAGGGCGGCTTCCTCGCCGCCGCCGACTTCGCACGCCACAAGGGCGAATGGGTCGAGCCCGTCTCCACCAACTACCGCGGCGTGGACGTGTGGGAGATCCCGCCCAACGGGCAGGGCATCGCCGCCCTCCAGATCCTCAACATCCTCGAGGGCTTCGACCTCCGCGCCATGGGCTTCGGCAGCCCCGAGTACGTCCACCACTTCATCGAGGCCAAGAAGCTGGCCTTCGAGGACCGGGCCCGCTTCTACGCCGACCAGTCCTTCGCCAGGGTCCCCGTCGCCCAGTTGCTCTCCAAGGACTACGCCTCCCGCCGCCGCGCCCTCATCAATCCGAACCGCGCCGCCCTCGCCGTGCCGCCCGGCGATCCCGCCGGCGCCGACACCATCTACCTCGCCGTCGCCGACCGCGACGGCATGATGGTCTCCCTCATCCAGTCCAACTACCGCGGCATGGGCTCGGGCATGACCCCGCCGGGCCTCGGGTTCATGCTCCAGAACCGCGGCGAGCAGTTCGCGCTCGACCCCGCCCACCCCAACGCCCTCGCCCCCAACAAGCGGCCCTTCCACACCATCATCCCCGCCTTCATCACCCGCGACGGGAAGCCCTGGATCTCCTTCGGCGTCATGGGCGGCGACATGCAGCCCCAGGGGCACGCCCAGATCGTCGTCAACCTCGTCGACTTCGCCATGAACCTCCAGGAGGCCGGCGACGCACCCCGCATCCACCACGAGGGATCCACCGAGCCCGAGGGGCGCGTCGCCCCCATGGCCGACGGCGGCGTCGTCCACCTCGAGTCCGGCATCCCCCACGCCACCGTCCGCGCCCTCGTCGCCAAGGGGCACCGTGTCCAGGCCAGCCCGGGCATCTTCGGCGGCTACCAGGCCATCATGCGCGACCCCGCCACGGGGGTGTTCACCGCCGCCTCCGAGTCGCGCAAGGACGGGCACGCCGCGGGCTACTGATCCGCGCCGCCCACGCCCGGGATGAGCGGATCCGCCCCGCCAATCCCGGGATGCTCGAGCGCCCGGGGCCCTACGGAACGACCTTCACCACGCTGATCTCTTCCGCCAGCAGTTTTCGAACACGAGCGCCACGTCGTCCGCCAGCATCCGCACGCACCCCATCGAGCGCTGCTGCCCGACCGAGTCCGGATCGATGGTCCCGTGGATGCCAAAGCCCGTGTAGACCGCCGAATCGCCCACGCCTTGCCACCCGATCCAGTGCTCGCCCACCGGGTTCTTCGGGTCGTCCGACGCAAAGCGCTCGCCCGTCAGCGGGTTGGTCCACGCGGGGTCGGCCAGCTTGGAGTTCTTCCTGACCACGAACGTCCCGGCGGGCGTGCCGTTCTCGGCCCCCAACCCCACGCGGAACGAGCGCACGTACACCCACTGCGCGGGCACGTCGGGCGGGCCCATGAACACGTCCAGCCGGAAGTCGCTCTTGTTCACGATCGCGTTGAACGGCCCGCGCACCAGCTTGAGCTTCTGCCCCACGCGGATCGAGTTCGGATCCCCGATCCCGTTCAGCCGCTGGATCAGCCGCCAGTCGCTCGTCAGCTCGCGCCGACGCGCGATCCGCACCAGGCTGTCCCCGGGCTGGACGGTGTACGCCTCCACGAACGGGTCGCCCGGCGTGATCGTCGCCGAGAACACCAGCTGCTGGTTGATCGACTGCAGCTTGGACCGCAGCGATTCCTGGTCCGCCCTCGCGGCGCTCGGATCCAGCAGGGCCTTGCTGTAGAACTCCCGGGCCTGCACCGGCTCGTTCTGGGCCAGGGCCCGGTCGCCCTGGTCGATCAGCGTGCGGACCTCGCTGATGCTCGCCGTCGGCGCCAACGGAGTGGGAGCGCCGTCAAGCGTCCCCGGCGGCGGCGTGGGCGGGGTCGTGCCCTCGGGACTCTGCGGCGTGGTGCTCAGCACGTCCACCGGCGCGGGCCTCGGGGTGTCCAGGTTCGACGCCGGCGGCGTCGTCTCGGGCGGCTCGACCGCGCCGAACCGCACCGGCACGTCCACGTTCGGCCCGCTCGCCGTCGCCGCCGGCTCGCCGGACTTGGGCTCATCCGACCCGCCCCCCGAGGCGATCTTGTAGACCCCCCAGGTCACCACGCCCCCCATCACGACCACCGCCGCCAGCCCGATCACCGCCCGGGGCCGGACCGCCTTCTCCCGCGGCTGGGCGTGGATGCTCGACCGGTTCCCCCCGCCCCTCTCCTGCTGCGACGGCAACGCCATGGCGGCTCCTTCCTTCGTCAACACTCGGGCGGCGCCAGCCGCCCTCCCGCTCGCACGAGCACCCGCGACTCGGTCACCACCGCGTCCACGGGCTCGTCGTGCGCCTCCACGGGCAGTTGATCCATCAACTGCGCCTCGAAGGCCAGCGCCACGCGCGGCGCCGACAAACCCTCCATCACCAGCAACCGATCATAGAACCCGGCCCCGTGCCCCAATCGACGGCACTCGGCGTCGAACGCCACCCCGGGCACCAGCACCATGCCGATATCGGCTCGCTCCGCCCGCGGCGCTTCACCCCACGGCTCCCGCACGCCCTTGGCCCCGGTCACCCACCCCCGCTCCAGGCTCTCCACCCACGCCGGGTCCAACACCCGCCGCCCCCAGTCCACCCGAACCGCCGCCAACCGCCGCCCATCCGCCAACCAACGCCCATCCGCCAACCAACGCCGGCACACCGGCAGCACGTCGACCTCCTCCGCCAGGGGCCAATACGCCAGCAACGTTGCGGCGCCAGCCACCGTCGGGAGCGCCAGGAACCGCTCCACCGCCTGGGCCGAGCGGCGCGACTTCTCCGCCGGCGACAGACCCGCGACCCGGGCCCTCGCCTCCGCGCGGATCCGGGCCTTGTCGTCGCGGATCGTCATCGGATCGTGCTCTGCGAGGGGACCCGAGCCATCCCGGGATTCGCTCACGGACCTGCTCATCCCGGGCGTGCCCCCTCCCCTCCTGGGGAGGGCTGGGGTGGGGTTGGTTCCGTCAACGACCTCGACGCGGAATCCCCCTTGATGCCTACTGCCTACCGCTCCCGCCGCCGGCGCCGGAACTCCTCCAGCCGTTCCCGCATCGCCTTCTCCGCTCCCTGGTCCAGGGGTCGGTAGTACGTCCGGTCCACGCCAAGGTAGTCCTGGTCGCCGACCGCCCCCGGCAGGTCGTGGGCGTAGCGGTACCCCTCGCCGGGCCGGGGCCCCTCGTCTCCCTTGGAGTTGGGCGCGCTGTGCGGGTCCCGCAGGTACATGGGCACGGGCGCCGTCCGCCCCTCGCGGACGTCCCCCACCGCCTCGTCGATCGCCAGGTACGCCGCGTTGCTCTTGGGGCAGAGGGCCAGGTACGTCGTCGCCTGGCTCAGGATGATGCGGCACTCGGGCATGCCCACGCGCTCCGTCAGCTCCCACGCCGCCTGGGCCACCATGATCCCGCGCGGGTCGGCGTTCCCGATGTCCTCGCTCGCCAGGATCGCCAGACGCCGCGCGATGAACCGCGGGTCCTCCCCCGCCTCGAGCATCACCGCGAGCCAGTAGACCGCGGCGTCCGGGTCCCCGCCCCGCACGCTCTTGATGAACGCGCTGATGGTGTCGTAGTGCTGGTCGCCCGTGACGTCGTACACCGCCGCCTTCTGCTGGATGCTGTCCTCCGCCGTCGCCCGATCGATCTCGATCGGGCCGACCGCCCCCTCTCCCCCTTGACCATTCGGCCCTCTGCCCACCCGGCCCTTTCCCCCGCTGAGCACGGCAACCTCCAGCGCCGTCAGGGCCCGCCGGGCGTCGCCCTCGCACTTGGCGGCCCACACCCGCAGGGCCTCGTCGCTCACGCGCAGGTCCAGGCGTCCGTACCCGCGCTCCGGGTCCTCGATCGCGCGCCGCAGCACCCCCACGATGTCCGCCTCGCCCAGGGGCTCCAGCCTGAAGAGCGTGCTGCGGCTCACCAGGGCCGAGATCACCGCGAACGTCGGGTTCTCCGTCGTCGCCCCGATGAACGTCAGCAGCCCCGACTCCACGTCCGCCAGCAGCACGTCCTGCTGGGCCCGCGTGAACCGGTGCGCCTCGTCCAGGAACAGGATCGTCCGCCGACCCGTCCGCTCCAGCTCCGCCGCGGCCCCGTCGATGATCTCGCGGATGCGCTTGACCCCCACGCTCGCCGCGTTCTCCCCCACGAAGCGCCGACGCGTGAACCCCGCGATCAGCTCCGCCAGCGTCGTCTTGCCGGTCCCGGGCGGGCCGTGCAGGATCAGCGACGTGATCGCGTCGGCCTTGAGCATCCGCCGCAGCAGCTTCCCCTCGCCCAGGATGTGCCGCTGCCCGGCGAACTGGTCCAGCGTCCGAGGCCGCATCCGCACCGCCAGCGGCTCCACCGCCCGATGCGCCGCCGCCCGAGACTGGGCCCACAGGTCCGCCATGCCCCGATCCTAAGTCGCGCCCACTCCCTCCCCTTCAGGGGAGGGCCGGGGCCTCTCCACCCGCGCCCGCCCGGGCCGAGCGAGCCGCCGAGCGAATCCCGGGATCCCTCCTACAACCCCCCATGCCCGCCTGGCGCCTCAGCCCGCGCCTGTCCCTCGACCTCGGCCGTCCGCGGGTCATGGCCATCCTCAACGCCACGCCCGACTCCTTCGCCGACCGCCACCCCACCCTCGACGCCGCCCTCGCCCGGGCCCGCGCCGCCGCCGACCAGGGCGCCGACCTCCTCGACGTGGGCGGCGAGTCCACCCGCCCCGGCGCCGCCCGCATGCCCGCCGACGAGCAGACCGCCCGGGTCGTCCCCATCATCCGCGCCATCCGCGAGCGTGCCCTCTTCCCCGGCCCCATCAGCATCGACACCACCCTCGCCGCCGTCGCCCGGGCCGCCCTCGACGCCGGCGCCGACGCCATCAACGACGTCTCGGCGGGGCTCGAAGACGCCGGGATGCTCCCCCTCGCCGCGGAGCGATCCTGCGGCCTCATCCTCATGCACCGCCTCGCGCCCCCGGACCGCGACCGCTACTCCGACCGCTACGAGGCCCCGCCCGAGTACCCCGACGTGGTCGAGTCCGTGCGCATGTTCCTGGCGGATCGCCTCGCCGCCGCGATCAACGCGGGCGTGGACCCCGACGCCCTCGTGCTCGACCCGGGCCTGGGGTTCGGCAAGTCGGTCGAGCAGAACCTGGCCCTGATCCGCGGCACACCCCGGCTGCTGTCGCTGGGGCGACCGGTCCTGTCCGGGGTGAGCCGCAAGAGCTTCGCCGGCCGGGCCGCCCTTGGGCGCGAGTCGGACCCCTCGGAGCGTCTTGCGCCGTCGCTGGCCCTAAGCGTGCTGCATCTGGCGTCGGGGGCGCGGCTCTTCCGGGTGCACGACGTCGCCGAGCACGTCGCCGCCCTTGGGGCCGCGTGGGCGGTCCTGGCACCCTGACGACAACGGACTCCGAACATGGGGTCCGATCCTCCCGCCGCGGGCCCCTCGGAATAGACTTGGCTCCGCCCCCGTCGGAGGCGAGGGGGGTCCCCGTCCCACGAGTGCGCCTCGCGGCCGACCGCGGCCGCCGCGACCAGGAGAGTCCCGCCGATGGCCAGCCAGAACGTCGTTGAGTTCACGGATGCGAACTTCGAGACCGAGGTGCTCAAGTCCAGCCAGCCTGTGCTGGTCGACTTCTGGGCCGAGTGGTGCACCCCGTGCAGGATGCTCGCCCCGACCATCGACGCCCTCGCGGCCGAGTTCGCGGGGAAGGCCAGGATCGGCAAGGTCGACACCGACTCGAACCGCGGCGTGTCCATGAAGTTCGGGATCACCGCCATCCCCACCCTCATCCTGTTCAAGGGCGGGCAGCCCGCCAGGAAGTTCGTGGGGCTGGCCAAGAAGGACGACATCGCCGCCGCGATCAACGCCCTGCTCGCCGGCTGATCCCACCATGAGCACCTCGCTCCGACCGACGACCGGCGCCCGCCCCGTGGCCATCGACCGCTTCGAGGGCCGCCCCATCCGCTGCGGCGTGGTGGGCGTGGGCCGCATGGGGCAGCACCACGCCCGCGTCTACGCCAACATGGCGGGGTGCCAGCTCGTGGGCGTGGTCGACGCCAACCCGGCCCGGCGGGCCGAGATCGCCGCCAAGTTCAAGACGCGGGGGTTCGAGACGCCCCAGGACCTTGTCGCCGCGGGCGTCGACGCGGTGTCCATCGCCGTCCCCACGGTCCACCACGAGGACTCGGCCCGCCCGCTGCTGGAGGCGGGCGTGGCGTGCCTGATCGAGAAGCCGCTGGCCAAGGACGTCGCCAGCGCCACGGCGATCAAGAGCCTGGCGGAGAAGACCGGCGCTTGCCTGATGGTCGGGCACATCGAGCGGTTCAACCCCGTGATGCGGGCCATGCGGAAGGCGACCGCGAGCGGGGCGCCGGTGGTGCCGCGGTTCATGGAGGTCAGCCGCGTCAGCCCCATGACCTTCCGTTCCGTGGACGTGGGCGTGGTCATGGACATGATGATCCACGACATCGACGTGGTGCTGATGCTCATGGGCGGGCAGGAGCCCGACGAGGTCCCCTCGAGGCCGCCGGCGTGGGCGTCATCACCGACCACGAGGATCTGTGCAACGCCCGCCTGACCTTCCGCCGACCGCGGTCCACGGGCGGCAAGACGTGCGTGGTCAACATCACCTGCTCGCGCCTGGCCCTCAAGACCGAGCGCGTCACGCGGATCACCGGCGAGAACGCCTACATCAAGATCGACTACGCCGCCAAGCAGGGCATCATCATCCGGCGCCTGGCCAACGAGATCCAGATGGCCGAGGTGCGCGAGCAGATCCGGCAGGGCGCCGACCTGACGAGCCTGAAGTGGCACGAGCTGGTCAACATCGAGCCATTGGAGGTGGACGACAGCGAGCCCATCGTCGCCGAGATCGACGCCTTCCTCGGCGCCGTCCGCTCGGGCGAGCGTCCGCCCATCGACGCCGAGGCCGGGTTCGCCAACGTCCGCACCGCCCAGCGGATCGCCGACGCCATCGCCCGGGGGATGTCGTGAGGCCCCCGCGACCGCCCCTCGACCGGGTACACTTGCGTTCCTGCTTCGGACGGACCGGCCTTGTGGGCCGGCCGCCGCGCGCGTCGCGTTCGTGACGCCGCGGGGTGGGGTCATCCCGGCTCGGATCGCCGCTCGCACCGACTTCTCTACCCGCATGTCCGCCGAGAACCACCCCACCACGCCGTCCGAGGGCGCCCCCGCGCCCAAGGAACACCACGCCCTCTCCGCCGAGGACAAGTCCGCCATCGACGCCGCCATGGCCGCCCTGCACGCCCCGGGCGCGCCCGCCGCCCCTGCCGCCAAGCCCGGGTTCCGGGGCCCGCGCGTCGTCCAGGCCGGACGGGAACACCGCACCGGCACCGTCGTCTCCGTCGGGCCCACCGACCTCTTCCTCGAGTTCGGGCCCAAGGAGCTGGGCGTGCTCCCCCGGGCCCAGTTCCCCGAGGATCAGGTCCCCGCCAAGGGCGACCAGGTCGAGGCCGTCATCGACCGCTACGAGGCTTCCGACAACATCTACATCTGCTCCCGCCCCGGCGCCGTCCAGAAGGCCCAGTGGGAGCTCCTCGAGCCCGGACAGGTCATCGAGGCCCGCGTGACGGGCGTGGTCCAGAACAAGGCCGGCGCCGCCGCCGGGCTCGAGCTCGAAGTCGCCGGGCACAACGCCTTCATGCCCGCCAGCCAGATCTCCCACGAGCACATCAAGGACCTCTCCGTCTTCGTCGGCGAGAAGCTGTCCGCCCAGGTCGTCCGCGTCGACCGCTCGGGCAAGGGCAACATCATCCTCTCGCGCCGCGACGTGATCGAGCGCGAGCGCCAGGAGCAGGCTGAGAAGCTCAAGGCCTCACTGCAGGAGGGACAGACCCTCGAGGGCACCGTCAAGCGCATCGCCCCTTTCGGCGCCTTCGTCGACGTGGGCGGCGTCGACGGGCTGGTCCACATCTCCGACCTCACCTACGACCGGGCCGGCTTCGGCGAGACCTTCGTCCGCAAGTACGTCCAGGAGGGCCAGCGCCTCAACGTCCGCATCCTCAAGCTCGACTGGGAGAACCACCGGCTCTCGCTCGGCGTCAAGCAGGTGCAGGGCGATCCCTTCGCCACCGCCGTCAATGCCATCGCCGAGGGCGCCGAGGTCACGGGCCGCGTCACCAGCACCACCGAGTTCGGCGCGTTCATCGAGATCGCCCCGGGCGTCCAGGGCCTGGCCCACATCTCCGAGCTCGACCACCGCCGCATCGCCAGGGTCGAGGACGCCGTCAAGAAGGACGAGGTCGTCCGCGCCAAGGTTCTCAAGATCGACCCCGGCTCCCGCCGCATCAGCCTCTCCCTCAAGGCCCTCAAGCCCCTCCCCGACGTCCAGATCGGCGCCGGCTCCGGGCACGCGCCCCGGGGCCGCCGCGGCGAGCCCGGACGATCCGCCGACGAGATCCTCAAGGAAACGCCCGCCCTGCGCCGGCTTCGCGAGAAGTTCAAGGGCTCCCAGTTCAAGGGCGGCCTGGGCTGAGCCCTCGTCGCCGCCGCGAGGCCTCTGGCACAGGATGGAGCCTGCTCGCCCACGGACGGGCGGACCTTCCGCGGGATCGGGGTGGCGCCGAGGGTTCGACCGCGCTCGTTCAGTGCCCGCCGGTCGAACCGAACCCCCCGCTCCCGCGCCCCGTCGCCCCGAGGTCCGCGACCTCCTCCACCGCGACCCGGGCGACCGGCCCGACGACCAGTTGGGCGACCCGCGTCCCGTGCACGATCTCGTACGCCTCGGACCCCAGGTTGATCAGCGCCACCATCACCTCGCCCCGGTAGTCGCTGTCGATCGTCCCGGGTGCGTTCACGACCGTGACGCCGAACCTGGTCGCCAGCCCCGAGCGCGGCCTGACCTGGCCCTCGTATCCCTCGGGGATCGCGACCGCCCATCCCGTCGGCACCCGCACGATCTGGCCGGGCTCGACCCGCATGGCGTCCTGCCCCTCGGGCAGGCACGCGGCCAGGTCCAGGCCGGCGCTTCCCTCCGTCTGGAAGCGGGGAACCTCCGCCCGCGCCGCGACCCGCTTGATCCTGAGCGTCAGCATCTCGCCCCGACCGTAGCATCCACGCCATGACCGTGGCCGCCGTGATCCTCGCCCTGTGGACGGCCTGGGCCGTGCTCTGCGCCGTCATCCGCGACAACCCGCGGGGCGACTTCACCACCGGCGTGCTCTACCACCTCATCCGACTCCACGCCCGCGCGATCCACCGGCTCCGCGTGGCGGGCGCGCGCCACCTGCCCAGCGACCCCGGTCCGCTCATCGTCGTCTCCAACCACACCGCCGGGGTCGACCCGCTGCTCATCCAGGCCGCCTGCCCCTTCGAGGTCCGCTGGATGATGGGCGCCGACATGATGGTCCCCGCCGGGCGGGCCCTGTGGGAGCACGCCCGCGTCATCCCGGTGGATCGCGCCCGCGGCGACTCCGCCGCGCTCCGCGACGCCATCCGGCACCTCCGCGCCGGCGGCGTCCTGGGCGTCTTCCCCGAGGGCGGCATCGAGACGCCGCCCGGGACGCCGCGGCCCTTCGAGCCCGGGCTGGGCCTGCTCATCGCGCGCACCGGCGCCACGACCCTGCCCGTCGTCGTCGATGGGACTCCACGCGCCGTCACCGCCTGGGGGAGCCTGTTCACCCCCTCGCGCTCGCGAGTCACCTTCCACGAGCCCATCCCGGCCTCGGCCCTTCCCGGCACGCCCCCCGAGATCGTCGCCGACCTCGAAGCCCGCTACCGCGCCTGGATGTGACTACTTGCCCGACTCGCGCAGCCTCAGCAGCGCCTCGAGCCGCTGCGCGTGGACCGCGCGCCCGGGCTCGAGCCGGATGAGCGCCCGGATCTGCCACTCCGCGGCGTCCCAGTCGCGGCGCTTGATCGCCACGGTCGCCGCCCACTCGCGCCCGCCCGCCTCGTAGGGCGCGACCCGCACCGCCCGCAGCGCCTTCTCCCACGACTGGTCCCAGCGCCCCAGCGCCGCGTATCGCCTGGACAGCTCCAGGGCCAGGGCCGGCGAGTTCTGCTCCCGCGCGTCCAGGTACTCCAGGTGCGGCAGGGCCGCGGCGGTGCGGCCCCCGTCCAGGTGCAGGCGCGCCAGCATGCGGTGCGGCAGCGGGTCCACGGGCCTGGCCCTGGCGTACCGCTCCAGCAACCCCGCCATGGATTCGTTCGGCTCGCCCGCGTTCGCCGCAAGCCCCTCCTTCACCGCCAGCGCCAGCACCTCGGGGTGGTCCGGGTGATCGGCGAGCCAGCGCTGGAGATTCTCCGGCGTCGGGGCTCGCGTCTCGCCCGCCGGGCCGCCGCTGTCCTTCTCCATCAACTCCGTCAGCGTGGGCGTCCCCGCGCCGGGACGCATGCCCCAGGCGACCATCTGCGCGCCCGCCCAGGTCGTGAAGCGATCGAGGAACTCGTCGCGCCCGACGCCCAGCACGCCCTGGAAGGCGCGGGCCTCGGTGTCGCCCGCGCCGTAGCGGTCCATGAGCGAGAGCGGCGCCGCCGGACCCCACGTCTGGACGATGAAGGCGTACATCCAGGCGCCCTGGGCGTAGGCCTGGGCCCGGTCCGTGGGCGTGCGCGGACGCACGAACGCGAGGTTGATCCGGTCCAGGTCAAACAGCCCGCCCGTGTCGTGCGCCCGCGCCAGGAGCTGCACGGTGTTCCAGTCGCGGGGCGCGTCCTCGAGGTGGACGGCGGCGGCCTCCGTGAACCAGTGCGGCAGGCGGTTCTTCGATCGCGACAGCGACACCGTGTGCACGTACTCGTGCCGCACCACCCGCAGCCAGTCGTACGGCCCGAGCAGGTGATTGGGCCCGGAACGCGGCGCCTCCATCGCGATGACCGGGCCCGTCGACGCCGCCACCGTGTGCACCCGCGGCATGCCCGTGATCCGCACGCTGAACCAGCGGTGGTCGGGCATCAGCTCGATGACCGTCTTGCCCCCGTTGGGCAGGTCCGCCGACCGCGGCATGGCGTAGTCCAGCCCGTCGCGATCGGCGCCGGTGACGCGGGCGTGCATGGCCTCAAGGTCCGCGAGCATCTCGCGGGCGAGCACCTCGTCGACGCCCGGGCGGTGACGCACGATGAAGTTCGGCGTTTCGAGCTGGGCGTAGGCCGTCAGCTCCCGCACGAGCGTCAGGCTGTTGGCGACGCGGATGTTGAACGGATCCAGCGCCGCCGCCTTCTCCAGCGCCCGCAGCGCCAGCGCATCCCGCCCGGACTGCACCTCGAGCAGCCCCAGTTCGATCCAGGGCTCGGGGAGGAAGGGGGCGCGGCGGGCGGCCTCGCCCAGCAGCGACGCCGCCGCGTCGTACTGCCTCCGGTCCGACAACGCCTTGCCCGCCTCCAGCACGGCGAGGGGCGAGCCGGGAGAGAGTGCGTCGAACTCGGCGCTCCAGCGGGCGGCGTCGTCCGGTCGGAACCCCGCGTGGGCCGCGGCCACGCGGAGGGCCAGCACGGCGCGGAGGCGCGGATAGGCGTCCGCGGCGGGGCCCAGGAGCTCCAGGGCCCCGTCGGCGTCGATGACACCCC
>Ga0194127_10000627_pt1 | contig 56046 bp, 52 predicted proteins | sample TA2KigC100mmetaG_FD_148624 | JGI IMG/M metagenome (GOLD analysis project Ga0194127, IMG submission 148624) | Freshwater microbial communities from Lake Tanganyika, Tanzania - TA2015036 Kigoma Deep Cast 100m | ecosystem: Environmental > Aquatic > Freshwater > Lake | place: Tanzania: Lake...
CCGCCGCGTCCGCGATTGCCGTTGCATGCCCAGTGACGAAGATCGTGATGCTCACCGTATCCGAGCACGAAGACGACTTGCTGGCCGCGTTCAAGGCCGGGGCGCGCGGCTACGTTCTCAAAGGCATCTCGGCGCGCGATCTCGTGAACATCCTGCGCGCGGTGGCCGCGGGCGAAGTGTATGTCTCGTCCTCCCTCGCCGCGGGAATGTTGTTGGAAATGACGCACAGCCGCCCGCCGGATCCACTGAGCGATCTCACCGAACGCGAACGCGAAATATTCCAACTGCTGGCCAAAGGCCTGACCAATCGCGAAATCGGTGAGCGCATGCACCTGGCCGAAAAAACCATCAAACATTACATGACCAACGTAATGGGAAAACTGCACGTCCGCAGCCGCGTGGAGGCCGCGATCCTGGCAGCCCGCCATGAGGAGCGGAGGGAATGACTCCGCGCTTGTGAAGAATCGGGCATGGAGTCTGGCGTTTCATTCATGTGTGTGTTATTCTTGCGCCTATTCTGCAAAGTCACCGCTTAAGAATCATTTACTGGTCTCGGTACGGCGGCGGTGGTCGAGTAGGACGCAGTCCGTATCGAGACCCCGCCGCTTACTCGAGCAACGCGCGCACAGGACAGTAATGGCGCAACTCGAAATCCGTCTGCTCGGAAGCCCGCAATTTCTGTGAGCCAACTCCCCCATCACCGATTTCATCTCCAACAAGGTTCCCGCCCTGCTGACCTATCTCGCCGTCACCCACCCCCCACCGCGCCAACATCTATCGGAAAATATTCTGGAACATATTTTAGACCGCCGCCTCGTCAACGCCATACCGACCACACGATTTGCGTTCAACGGAAATTTATTTGAGCGTGCGGATGAACGAAACAACCTGCCAGATCTGCTCATCGGTCAGAACGCCTCTCCATGCAACCATGGAAGTGCCTTCCTTGCCAGTGGCAATACGCCAGAATAGATAGTCGTCTCCTGCAGCAACCTGTAAATCTGCAAGGTTTTTGGGGGTGGGATCAAGCGCGGCACCAGCGGGACCATCACCATGGCCTTGAGATCCGTGACATGATTCACAATTGGTCTTGAACAAACTCGCGCCAGCAGCGGATGCATCCGCGCCCAAGGGATTGGCCAGACCGGCAAAATCGGATGGAACGGGAGCTAATGTAGCAACCGCATCCGCCCCGCCGCCACAAGCCGTCAAAGCGAGGGCGGCTAAAACCAAAACGGCAGAAAACCAGACTTTCTTCATAGTCGATACCTCCGGTTGTTATTTAGCAGGCGGCTCACGAAAACTGAGCGCAGTCTGCACTCTCCAACGCCTCCGCCGGGCGATAATAGCCGCCGTGAGCGCAGGCGTAACAGACGATGTGACTATCGTAAATGATATCGCGTTCGTTGATAACCTCTTCCCCGCACACCTCGCAATTGACGCGTACGCCTGGTCTGCTGAGAATTTGTTCGATGGCTGTATTGAGCGTAACCTCCTGAATCGAGAGCAATTCATCGTCTGGCATAACTTGATAGGCGTGGAGTTGGGCGAAGTAATGGCGATTTTCTTCAGGAACCAACTCGAACGCGCGTTGACGGATATCAAGCCGTGGGGCGACACGAAGCGCTGTCCCTGAGACGAGATCTATGAAAGTCGCGGCAATTTTCCCGTAGTCTTCGACGCGCAGGGTGCGATGTCCAATCGTGCAACCGGTCGCGACCTCCACCCCGTCTGCAAAGCATCCATCCGTTTCAAGAATAACGAGCAGACGTTTATCCGCGCGTGGAACGGAAAGCCCCAACGCCGCCGCGCCCGCCAACGCCGCGCGGACTCCCAACACTTGCCGCGGACATAAGTGTGTGTGCCGCGCGGCAGAACGCTCAAGCAGGCTTTGGATGTTCATCAGGATTTTTATCCAATCCGTTGACCGCGCCGCTCAATAACAAAAAGCCGAGCAACACGAGCAACGCGTAATACGATAAATCCCAGCGCAAGCCGCCGAGCGCGATGAGAGCCAAGCCCAATGCCTGGCGACGCGTGTTTTCGCGTTTCATCAATGAAGTAAACGTGTAAAGCCACAAACCAAACGCGAGAATATAAATCGGCGCGGGCAGATAACCCGTAAGCGCGACCGACCAAATCATCAACGTGGGCGGAAGCCATTGAACGCTGAACCACAAGCCAGCCAAAAGAATCGCGCCGATTATGCCGACAAGGGCGGCTATCCACTCGCGGCGCGGACGCAACAGGATGAACGGCGCGGCAAGGGTCGCCAGAACGATGAGCAGTTCGCTCAAGCCGCGCGCTTCGGCGGTATAGGGGGATGTCGCATGAATGGTGTTGACAATGGTTGGATAAGCCAGCGCGAGATATGCCGCGAGGAAGAACGCCAGCCAACCCATATAAGATTTGGATTGACGCGCAGACCAGAGCAAAATGCACATGGTCGTCAACGCAGACAGGATGAACGCGACAAACAAGAATGGAGGCGGCGCGTCGCCTGCAAGCGCGAGCACGATGGTCAACACAATCACCGCGACAATGCCATACCGCAATGAATGACGGGATGTCTGCCATGCCGCCATCATCAAAGACGCGAGGACCAGCAGGAAGGCAAAGGTCAACGCGATAGAGCCGATGAGCATCAACGTCTCTGTGATGGTTACGGTGATTTGCGCGCGCGGCAGAACGGGACCGAGTCGAATGAGCAATCGAAGCGAGAGAAATTCAATCAACGTCGCGACAGCCACAAAGGTCGAGAGGCGAGGCGCCCAAAACGTCAGAGACGAGCGAATCTGATTCAATCCCGAATCCCATCGCGAAGGCGCGGCGCCTGATTCTAATCGCATGACATGTCCTCCCCCTCCGGCGTCCCAGCGGCAATCGCAGATTCACCGAGAGCGGAGGCAAGGCTGACTCCGAGGTCTTCAGCCTCCGAAGCGATAAGCGAGGCGAGTATTTCAGTCAGCGCGGGGTAAAGAGGCAGACGCGCTTTCTCCTGAACGCGCGAGGCAAAGGCCGACGCCCAACATCCAAGATGGTCGCGCAAAAAAGAAGCGCGCGCGTCACGGCAAATTTGAGCCTGCTCAAGCATTTCATTCCGCAAGGCGTGCGCTTCCTTCGCGCACAACACCGCCATGAATTCCAATTCACATCCGATGTGGTCGACGCGCTCATGCGCCGCAGGCGACATCTGCATGCCAAAGGCTCGATAAAATCCCGAAATGTCGGCGAGGCTTTGCTCCATGCCCGCGAGCGAATATGACGACTCATACGGCGGACACAACGCCTGACGATGAAAAAGAAACGTATACTCCTCGGCGGGACTAAAATCGGAAGACGGCAACTGACGAATCGCGGAATGCAGATTGTTCAGACTCGCGCGCAATGAAGCCGCGTCGGGACTCACCCCAGCCTGCGCGGCTAAAGCGACGGCGTCCTCCAACTCCAGCACGACCAACTCAAAGTCCATCCCTTCCTGTGGATAGGCAAAGGCAAGCGCCAAGGTGGAATACAAAGCCGCGCGTGATTCGAGTTTGTTCAACATGAATTATTCCTCACGCGGCTTTACGTCGGCGCATGACCAGCAAGACGCCGCCGAGGATGACCAGTACGACGACAACCCCAACAGCAATCGCCGCGCCAATGGGAAGCCCAAGGATTTTCTTCGCGGGACCCGCGATACCTTCTTTGGTTTCAAGCAACATCGTCGTCCAGGTCGAAAGTTGTTTGCGCGCGCCCACTTGCTGGTCAGAACCGTCCCATGCGGCAAAGGCAATGGAAAAGGAACGGTCAGTGGTAAATTGTATGTCGGCGGCATCGTTGTCTGTCAACGAACGCGAAAAGACAACATACCACTTTCCATCCTGCCAGACGCCGCGACCCAGTAAATCCTGGTTCGCCTGTGATGTCACTGTGCCAAAGCCATAGGCATTCAAATCCTCCACCGGAGTCACGCGCGCCGGGTCCGAAAGCGGATTACCCGCAGACCAGCCGATTAGATACCTTTTGGCTGAGTCGGAATTGAAATCGGTGGGCAGGCGGAAGGGAGGCTCGCCAACGACGAAGGGATAATGGTCAAGCCAGAAATTTGGGTAGGCATCCACGACATCGAAAAAGCCTTCGTCCACATCGTATTGCCAGTCCGCTTTCCAATGCCAAAGGTTTGTCAACTGCCCTGCCGCGCCCATGCAGAGAATCTTTTGGGTTTGTTCCGCGTCGAGATCCTGCACGGAGAATTGGAGCGCGGCGGCGTCGCGAAATTCATCGGGTTTCGTGGCATGCAAGTCCTGCGTCTCATCCGTCCATACGAGGCGGAAGACAATATCCTTGCCATTGTTGAGCGATTGCACATCAATGGATGAAATCGTCGCCTGGAAGAGAGTCGGTTTGATGGCAGATTGCGGCGTGACCGAGGCGGTGTAGACCGGAACAGAATCCCACGCGGCTGACAGTGGGTCTGCCACCGGCAAATCCCCGTCCTGGTATGCCGATATGAACTGAGGCTGAGCCTGCGCCAGCGCCAATCCATTGGACGAAAGCGCAATCGCCAGCGCCAGCACGAACATAAGCGGAAGGTATTTGGAAAAACGTGTCATAGTGTTTTCCTTGATTGGGACCTGACAGGTTTTTCAAACCTGTCAGGTCTATTCTTACGGAGTATTGTGCAGGAAGGCGCCGGTCGCAGCGTTGAAATCCGGGCGGATGTAAATCGGCTCCTTGAGCGGGACGCGGGAAACTTCGTCGCCTTTCGCGTCGTAACCGTATGCAAAGCCTTCCTTCACGCGGAATTTCTCAATCCATTTATCGGTGGAACCCATCAACAAGAGGACACCCAACAACTCCGGATCATCCTTGACGCGCTTGTAGGTATCAATCGCGTTCGGCACGCCGGGACCGAACATCTGTAACAGAAATTCCGAAGGGACATGAATGGGCGGGATATAGTAGATGTTGACGTTCAACCCAAACTGCGGGTACAACGGCAGGGCAACTTTGCGTCCATGCACCAGAAAATCAACAGGGCTATCCAGCACGGCTTTATCGGGGAAGTTCACCCAGCCGTTGATGCGGATGCGCCCGATGCAACTGAGCGTGCAATATGTCTGCCGTCCCTGCTCGACGAGCGGGTAACAGGCAATGCACTTTTCGGAGACGCGCGTCACGGTGTTGTATAAAACCTTCTTGAACGGACAGGAACGCGCGCATTCGCGATAACCGCGGCAACGCGTCTGGTCAATCAACACGATGCCGTCCTCTTCGCGTTTGTAAATCGCTTTGCGCGGGCAGGAGGCGAGACAGGCGGGATAACTGCAATGGTTGCAGATGCGCTGTAGATAGAACATCCAGACCGGGTGCGGCAGGGTGAAATATGCTCCGGTGTCAATCGTCCCGGCGACTTCGTCCTCGCCGTGGTTCGGATGCGCCCAATCTTCGTCTTCAGGCAGGAAACCCAGCGCGGCGCGTCCGGCAGGCGCGGCTTCGAAGACGGTCTTGCCAGTGTAGACGCCGCCGCTCCACGATTGACCACCGAGTTGTTCGAGCAGGCGCACATCCCAGCCAAGCGGATAGGAGCCGTAGGGCTTGGTCTCCACGTTATTGAAGAACATATGCTCCTGCCCGCGCCCGGAAGTCCAGGCGTTTTTGCAGGCAAGCGTGCAAGTCTGACAGGCGATGCACTTGTTGATGTCGAAGACCGCGCCGAATTGTTTTTCAGGATACGCCGCCTCGTAGGGGTAGTCCATTTCGCGTCCGATTTGCCAGTTATATACTTTGGGCATGATGACCTCGTTGGTTGATTGCGTGATTGGCGCGTATTGGCGTGAGAGAACGCCGGTTACGCATGACTCTATCCTTCGATGGTAATGAAACCGCCAGCCAGATAATTCTTCATGGCGTCGTTCTCATATCCTGCGCGCAGACCGAGCGCGGCGGGTCGCCATAAACCTTCGCCATTCCAACCGCCATTTTCGGCTTTGGTGATTTTGACGAACGACTCTTTCGGCGCGCCGACCGTGCAATGGACGTCAATCGCAAAACCTGAGCCGATATTCTGACCGTACACATCCTTGCGCGTCAGCGTCTCGGTCATCAGCGTCGGTCTCAACCAGGTACGCACCGCGCTCTGGTGTCCGCCGTAACGGAACATGGCTTGATAACCCGTGCGCGGATTCTTCGCCAGCCCGTCATCGCGCGTTTCGTGTCCCTCCACCGAGCCGTGCGTTGCCTGATACATGTGGAACCACATTCGCACCACACCTCGCGCCAGTCCATTGTAGTAGCGGGCGCGTGTCATCATTCTCATCACTTTGTAATCGGGGTCATCAGGCTTCGCGCCGCGATAAGGTCGGTCGGATGGGTCGGCGTCAATCCATATGTAGTCTCCATCCTCGATGCCAAGTTCGCGCGCGTCGGCGGGATTGATGTCCGCGTATGATTCGCCCACCCACGGCATTCGTTTATCATGGCGTAACATGTCACCGAACGGACCGAAGTAAACTGCAATCGTGCTGAGGTCCACGGGCGTGGTATGCGTGCCGTGGCGATACTTCGGCGTGATAAAGACAAAGCGATAATCATCCTTTGTCAGCGGATGAGCGCTGGCGACGACTTCATCCGCAGTACGGATAACATTGCGGACTTGACGCACATCTGTGGAGAGGTCGTTCGGGTCGAGCCCGTATCCTTCCGGACCCGTAGGCTTGATCAGCGACAACGCGTCTTTGCCTGCGACGATGACATTCGGTTCATGAGGTGTGGCGTCCACCGGCTCGCGATGGACGGGCAGGTTCTCGCCATGCTCAAGGAACTCCGGCTCATCACGGTAGAACTCGACCCTGCCTGTCTTTGTGTACCAAGGTTTGCTCTCCTGAGTCTGTTCCCAACCTACAACCTTCGGATACGTGCGTAGATTCTTGAGCGCCGGGATGCCATCCTTCGCCAAATTCTCCAAGTCGCTGAACTGGTAGCCGCGTAGTGAAGAGGAGTTCTCAACAATGCGCTGGAGGTAAACGTCCACGCGTCCTTCGCCGACAAATTTCCAATAATCTGCGAAGCGCTGGTCGCCTGTGAGTTTGGCAAGGGCATTCGCAACGCCCGCCAGCGCTTCGATATCGCCTTTTGTATCGAAGATGCGTTCCAGCGGTGTACGCGGGAACACCTGCACAAACGGATTGGTCACCGAGCCGCACATATCGGGATTCTTCACTTCCGCCCACGAGTCCACGCCGAAGACAACATCGGCGTATTCGCAGGTCATCGTCCACCACCATTCATTGACAACGATGGTCTCGACGCGCGGCAGGGTGTTATGGATCATGTCGTACGCCCACTTGGCGTTGCCGAGAATCGAATTTGTGTTCGCCCACCAGGCGAATTTGGTCGGCGTGGAGAGATGCCCCGCGCCGGTGAAAAGTTTGTTGCCCACGCGTAACGGGCGGTCTCCATATGAGAAGTAATGCGCGGATTCGTAACTGAGATAACTCTTGGTCTTGGGAGTTTCCGCCGGGTCGAGCGAGATGTGGAACGGGTCTTCGGTGATGTACAGCGGCAAACCGTTGAACAGCGCGACGCGGTAATTGCCCGCATACGACCCGGGCGAGCCGCCCAAATGCCCGATGTTGTTTGTCAGCGCGGCGACAAGGAACAAAGCGCGGTCTTTCAGGTCCGCGTTGAAGAAGTGATTCGGTCCCATGCCGTGTGTGATCAACGTAGTGGCAGGGTTGGCGGCAATTTGCCGGGCAAGGCTCTCGATGGCTTCCACTGGCGCCCATGTCATCTTCGAGACGTTTTGCGGATTGAACTCCTTCAAGTAATCTGTAATGAGCGCAAACAAGGGACGAACAACAACGTCTTTGCCATCCACCGTTTTCACGGTAAATTCGCCTTCCAACGCCGGTTCGATACCCAGTTTGTCGAAATGTTCGCCAACCTGGTCGCGCGTGATGACCACCGGCTGGTTTGCCTGTGAGTCCCACACGACAAAGTCGCCCCACTTCTCGCGCAGTTCCTGACGGACGAATTGTGTTGCCTGTTTGAAGTTCGGATCCGGCTTCTCGTCCGGCGTCATTACATGAACCGTGTTGGTCAATTCAGCCGATTGATAACCCGGCGTTATATCCGCCGCGCCGAGCAACTTGAGCGTATCCATCCGCACCAGCAGGGACAGGTCGGTAAAGTTCTTGACATACTTCGCGTCGTATGTTTTCTCTTTGATAATGACGTGCGCCAGACCAAGCGCCAGCGCCGAGTCTGTGCCGGGACGAATGACAATCACTTCATCCGCCTTATTCGAAGTAGATTGATATTCAGGGGCGATGGTGATGACCTTACTGCCGCGCAGGCGCGCCTCGGTCAGCCAGTGGCCGTCGGGCATTTTCGTCGAAATCCAGTTCATGCCCCACAGCGTAATCAGGTTCGCGTTTTCCGAGGCGAACAGGTCAAAGTCCACAGTCTGCTGACCCGTCACCATGGGATGACCCGGCGGCAGGTCGGTGTGCCAGGCGTAATTATCCCAGCCGCGCCCGCCGAAGGCTTTATCGGGTCCCACTTTGCGGACATAGTCGTCTAGCAAGCCCATCATGTTCCCGTAGCGATACAGACCGATGATGCGCGTCGCGCCCAGGAAGGGCATACCCCCGCGGAACTTGAGCGTGCGTGTCCCCGCTTCTTTCAACGTGGCGATCATGGCTTCATCGTAGTTTTGCTGTTTGAGGAGTTCCGCGCCTTCGGGTCCGCTGTACGTTTGGGCGATGTTCAATTGCGCCTGCGCGACCAACTCGAACGCTTCATTCCATTCCACTTTGACGAACTCGTCCTTGCCGCGATTCAGATATTTGGAATTGGGCAGGCCGTTCGCTTCGCGCGGGAAATCGGCCTTTGCCCACTCCAGCCAGCCCTTGCGGATGAACGCGCCTTTGACGCGGCGGTCTCCATAAAAACGCCTCACAAGCGCCAGTCCCTTCTGGCAGGCGCGCGGCTCCCATCTCGCCGAGGGGCTGTTGCCGAAGCCATCAGTCGCCTCGTGATAGCGATAACTGGGTTCGATTCTTACGACCTGGCCATTCCGCACCAACGCCTTGAGCAGGCAGTTGTGCGTATCGTTCGGCGCGCACAGGAAGGTAAAACTGGAATCGGTCTCGTACAGGTTTCGATACACCTTTTCCCAGTCACGGTTGGGATAGTAATCAAGCGGATTGTCGATTCCCGGGATGGTCTGCAAATACGCCATCCGATGGTCTCGCAGAAGAGCCAGGCTGGCGCCGCCAGCGACAAGGGACAACTTGAGAAAATCACGACGGGAAAAATTGGGCATGGCAAACTCCGTTTGATTGGTTGGAAAAACGCGCATTACCGACTATTTCATATTGTCACGCTTTCCTTCGTGAATTTCTGTGACAAAAGTCGCAAAATTGAGTTGCAAACTCTCTTCACTCCCCAGCAAGTTTCCGATGGGGAATTCGGACGCGAAACCGCCTGCGAATTTATTCCGCAGGCGGCTTTGGTCAATTGAGGTCTCCGAATTCGTTACGAATATATAATACCCACGGTCACACACCTGCCCCACCTGCACTGCAACGCGCGCAGTGCGGTGCAAGTGTGGTGGGCGGTGCCAGGGAATTGCGCTTCCCGCCTTCTCAAAAATGCGCAATTTGTGACCGAGTGCGGTATAACATCTGAAAAACTCCCTGCGCCCACAGGATGGGCGCCTGCGGGATGATCCCATGCACGGCAGCAACTGTCAAAACCGACTCTAGTGGGCGCCTCTTGCGACCCGATGCGAACCTGTGGGGCTATCCCCGTTCAACCGCCAATCATAGGCGGCATACAGCAAACGGACCGTGTTGCAATTTTGCGCCAGCCATTCCCGCTTTTCATCACGCGGAACCTCGCTCGGCGAGGGTCTACCCCTTCGGGGCACACGTCCCGACCCCGCCGAGAGGAGACCGCCGGTCTCCATTCAAGCCAAACCTGCCTGCAGATATTCAACCTCATTTCACTTCCGCTATTCCCGGCGAGAAGAGGCCCGTTGTTATCTCGAACTCTCCGTGAAGTCCGAGGGCAGGAGCGAATACATCCAGGCATCATACACCCGCTCCCTCACCACCATGCGGTTGAGCAGGATGCCCTCGTAGTGTGCGCCGATCTTCTCCGCTACGCGTCTGCTGGCGGTGTTTCCGACGGTGATCACGATCTCGACCCGCATCAAACCAAGGTTTTCGAGGGCGAAGCGCGCCGCCAGCCGGGCGGCGCGTCCGGCAATCCCCCGTCCGCGCTGTGTCGTCCGCACCCAATACCCCAGGTTGCAGAAGCGATAGACGGGATGAATGTGGCTCAGGCTGCAGCCTCCGAGCAGATCCCCGGTGCCGGCCTCGATGATCGCAAAGCCATAATAGGCTCCGCCCGGCCAGTGGTTGCGGATCAGCGTGATGAAGTTCTCCGCGGTCGCGTCGGTGTAACCTTCATCCGCCCACGACATCCAGGGCTTGAGTTCCTTGAGGGATTCACGCACGGCATGATGTAGCACCTTCGCCTCGCCGGGTTCGAACGGGCGCAGGGTGATCACTCCGTCGGTCAATTCAACAAATGGGCTCATGCCGTTTAATTTCAGTGTGCTGCGTTAATATCTATACTGTAGTTGCGATTTCCTGCCTTGGTTTGGCCTAATCCCGTTAAGAGATTTATGCAAGAAGCAGTAAACAAAAAAGGAGACCCGCAACTTTCGAAGGGTGCCTCCATGGAATCGCTTCTCCGTGATCGAATTGAATCCACTACATCGAGATGTATTCCCTCAGGTTGTGCTCCACCGCGTAGGCTGCGGCCTCGGCGCGATTGTTCACACCCAGCTTGGAGAGAATGCTCGAGACATAGTTGCGGACCGTGCCTTCGCCCAGGAACAGGTTCTTGGCGATCTCGCGGTTGGTCTTGCCTTCTGAAACTAAAAGCAGGACGTGCTTCTCCTGCTGGCTGAGATGCGAGAAGGCCGAGGCCTCCTCCTCCTTCACCGCCCGCCGCACCTCCTGGAACACGCGCTGGGTGACCGCGGGATCGAGCAGGGCCTCGCCGCGCCCCACCGATTCCAGCGCCTTGATTAGGTCCTCGCTGCCGATCTGCTTGAGGATGTAGCCGGAAGCCCCGGCGCGAATGGCGGAGAACAGCATTTCGTCCTCCGCATAGGACGTGAGCATGATGACTTTCGTATTGGGATATTGCGCAACGATCTGCTCGCAGGCTTCGATGCCGGAGGTGCCCGGCAGGCGGATGTCCATCACCACCACATCCGGCTTGAGCGAGGCGGTCTGCTCGAGGGCTTCGCGGGCGGAGGCGGCTTCGCCCACCACGTCGAAATGCGGGTGACGCTCGAGCAGGGATTTCAACCCGAGGCGCACCACTTCATGATCGTCCACGAGGATGATTCGCTGCTTTTTCATGGCGCTAATTTTACCCCATCCCACTCCGAATTGCAGGTGGTTCTTCTTTTTCCGGGGAATGGCGAAAAGGATGGGCAAACTCCATTTCACCGCAGAGAGCGCGCATCGTCCCGACACTTGCACCGAGCGCAAGTACGGTGTGTCCTTCGGGAGAGTTCGCAGAGCAGAACAAAGAGGGTTCTCTGCGCCCCTGGTGAACTGTGCGGCAGGTTGCGTTGAAAGCCAACAGCATTAGCCACTATCCTTTGCCAGCTTTCCGCGGGAGAATCACCTTCGTAAGAGCCGCATGACGCCCTTGCCGCGCCAGTTCTGCAGGATGGCCTCGATGTACAGGTCTTCCAGGGCCCGCACCTGCTCTTCGATCGAGAATTTGCGGCTCAATTCCATGGACCGTGCGCCATATTGTCCGGAACGTTGCGGATCGGCGAGCAAACCGCCGATCCTTTCATTGAATATAGTCAGGTCCAATGGCGTCATGTGGCCGTTCTCGCCTTCGAGGATCATGCCTTCGAAGGCCTCATCCTGCACGGCCACGATCGGCAGGCCGGAGGCGAGCGCCTCGATTACGGAGATCGGATGCACCTCGGTTGTGGAAGCCGAGAGGAACACGCTCGCATCGTGCAGGACGTTCGGCAGTTCTGCGCGATCCACCATTCCGAGAAAGTGAATGCGCTTCGCCACGCTCGTGGCAGCTGCCCTGGCCTCCAGGCCTTTGCGCGCGCTGCCGTCGCCGGCGAAGACCAGCCTGGCCTGCGGAAACCTGCCATCCAGACGCGCGAAGGAATCGATCAGAAAATCGAGCCGCTTTTCCGGGTCGATCCGTCCCACCGAAAGCAGGATCGGCGCCTCAGGACCGATCCCCAGCCGGGCGCGCAGGCTGCCGGGCAACTTCGACTCCTTGAAGCTGCTCAGGTCGATCCCGTTGGGAATGATGTGGATCGGTTTTCGTACCTTTTGCTCGAGCAGCAACCGCTGGAACTTTGGAGAGGGGACCACCACCTGGTCGCCGAGGTTTGTTGTGGCCGTGCTGAACCAGCGCGCCGCGCGGCGTATGATGTTTGTGCCGCCGATGATCTTGAGATAGTGCGTGTAATCCGTGATGGATGTGTGGTAGGTGTAGATCAGGGGAATGTTCTTGGTGGAGGCGGTTACATACGCGAGCAGGCCCACCGTCAGTGGGCTGTGGGCATGCAGGACGTCGAACTGTTTGCGCGTCAAGGACCAGGTCGTGCGCGGGGTTCCCAGAACGGCCACGTAGATCGGCGGTTTGTTCAGGTACTTCAAGGAGGGGACGCGGAAAACGCTCGGCTGGTCATCGTGATAGCCGGGGAACTTCGGCGCGAAGATGGTCACCTGGTGGCCCGCCTCGCGCAGGCCTTTTGCGATCAATTGCAGGGAGATCGAGACCCCGTTTACCTGGGGCGCAAACGTATCGGTGAACAATCCGATGCGCAGCGAGCCGGTATTCAGCCCGGGTGAGGATTGTGCGACAGACATTTGAATGAGGTCCTGTTCGGTCGAAGCGATGACTTCGCTAGGATGATGCGCCTTGGTTCCCTTCCTGCGCCTGTTTCGTCAGGTTGATTTTCATACGCTTGGCCAGCTCGCGGCGGGTGAGCAGCACGCGATGCCCGCAGCCCTTGCATTCCAGACCGATGTCCGCGCCCAGTCGGACAACGGTCCATTCGTACGAACCGCAGGGATGCGGCTTGCGCAGGCGCACATGATCGTTCAAGAGCAGGTCGGGCAGCACGAAAAGGATTATACCGCCGCCCTTCGCTCGGGTCTCGACTGGGAAATATTTCCCAGCCTGTGTGGGAAGCTTTTCCTTGCGTAATCGCCTGCGGGGAAGATAATCGAAGAGCGTACCGACATCCTGTGGAGGTGAAAGATGGACAGGAATTTGATGGTCAGGTTCTGGGGTGTGCGCGGCAGTCATCCCGCGCCTGGTGCGGGGACGATCCACTACGGCGGCAACACATCCTGCGTGGAGGTCCGGGCGGGAGAGCGCACGATCGTCCTGGACGCCGGCACCGGGATCATCCCCCTGGGACGTGAATTGATGCGGAGGGCTGCCGGAGGAAAGAGCCCGCTGGAGGTGATGCTGCTCTTCAGCCACCTGCATCATGACCACACGCAGGGATTTCCGTTCTTCGTCCCTGCCTATTTGCCGGGCGCGCGACTGCACATTTTCGGCCCCGGCGGAACCCCGGAGACTGTGAATCATGTGCTGGAACACAATCAGTCCCCCGAGACCTTCCCAGTGAGTCTGCGCGACATGCCTTCGGCGAAGGACATCCATTCGGTGCGGGACACACAGGTCATCCTCTGGGACGAGGGGGGAGTGCGCGTGGTTTCCTCTGCAGAGCCGGTGGCGGAGGAGGCCCTAGCGATCCGTATTCACCGTTCTCACGCACACCCCGGCGGCGTGCACGTCTATCGCATCGGGTGGCTCGGAAGGTCGGTGGTATACGCAACGGATACCGAGGGATATGTTGGCATCGACCGAAGATTGGCGGCTTTCGCGCGGGATGCGGATGTGCTGATCCATGACGCGCAATACAGCGCGGCGCACTACCGCGGCGAGCTGGCCGGCTTTCCCTCCACCCAGGGATACGGGCATTCCACGGCGGCAATGGCCGGCGAACTGGCGGCTGCTGCGGAGGTTGGAGAATTGATCCTGTTCCATCACGATCCCGCCTATGCCGATGAGCAGGTTTCTGTGCAGGAGGACGCGGCGAAGGAAATCTTTCCTGAGGTGCGCGCCGGGTTCGAAGGCTTGGAGCTGTCCCTCCTTCCGCTTGAGAGAGCAGCGGTGGCGTCGTATGGTGCGCGGGAGGCGTAAAGGTACAATAGGTCCAGAATGAACGGGATTAAAAAGGATGATACGCGCAACCTGCTCTCTGAGATCCAGTTCTTCGAAGGATTGACCCCTTCGCAATTGGACTGGGTGGCGCAGCGCGCGCACCGCAGGATTTTCGCGGCCGGGACGAACGTGCTGACGGTGGATCAGCCCGGCGAAGCCGTGTATGTCATTTTGCACGGCACGGTGAAGATCCATGTGGAACAGGGAGAGCGCGATGTGATTCTCTCGATCCTTGGCAGCGGGGACCTGTTGGGGGAGATGAGCCTGATCGACAGTGTGGGCCGCTCCGCCAGCGCAGTGACCCTCGAGGATTCGCTCATGTTGTGGATGGATCGGACAACGTTCACCCACCTGCTGGAGAACGTTCCGCCGGTGGCTCGCAACCTGGTGCGCATCCTTTCCGCCCGGGTGCGGCTCTCGGACCAGATGATCCAGGCGCTGGCAACGCTGGATGTGCCCGGGCGGGTGGCGCGCCAGCTGCTGGCTTTTGCCGAACGGTATGGCCGTGAGGTGGAGCGCGGCGTGCAGATCCGCATTACCCTGACGCAGGGCGACATCGCCGATTTGGTCGGCGCCTCACGCAAACGCGTGAATCAGGCGATGGTGCTGTTCAGGGAGCAGGGATTGGTCAGTCCGGGCTCGGAGGGGCGCATGATCCTGCACGACCGGGAGGGCCTTGCGCGGTACTGTCACTGACAGGTTGGGACCGTTTCCGGGTTTTCGCCGGCGTTGAGCGGCAGGCCCAGATAGGGGGATGGATCGTACGTGTTATCGAAATCCAGTTCGTTCTTGAATCCCCCAAAGCCGTCGTCTTTCACGATCGAGAGGTGCAGGTGCACGCCCACAGGGTTGCCGGGCTCGCCGGAGAAATTTCCCTGGTAACCAAGGAGTGTGCCGGCTTCCACATATTCCTCAAAGGTGCCCATCGGGAACTGTTCAGAGATGAAGGAATTGCCCTGCGGATCGGCCATGTGGGTGTAGTAGACCCAGATTTGCCGCCCGGGGCGCAGCGGGTCATCCGGCACGCGCACGATGACGGAGGCTTTCCAGTCCGGCTGGCGCGTCAGGTAGCCGGGATATGCCGCGATCACCGGCGTGATCCCCACGTCGGTGCCGGCGAAGATATCGATCCCCTGATGGCGGTGACCGGGCCGGAAGGAATCGTCCCAAAGGAAGCCGACCAGCCCATCGGTAGGAAAGAGAAACGGGGCGGAATCGCAGCGGGAGCCGGCAGTCAGGGTCCATTCCGGGTGGGTGGCCGGATCGCTGATCCAGCTTCGGAAGGACAGCAGGCGAGCCGCGCTGGGCCGGGAGGTCCAATAGATGTAGGCTGCCGCAACGGCCAGAGCCGTGAGCAGAATTCCAACAAGCACGGTTCTTTTTGACATGAAGGGGGATTATACCTTTTCCTGTTGTGTCCCTTTCGTGCTTGATTCCGACTCGAAATCGGAGAAATATATTGATGCAGCTTAGAACCCAATTTTGCATTCCCATTAGAGGTGAAGTCGGTACCCCGAAAAGGCAAACCCACCGTGAGGTGGGGGCGCAAAGTCATGGATCTGCGGTCCGAGGTACAGGATGGCAGACCGCCAGACTGCCGTTTTTTTTCGGCAGTCTTTTTTTCATGGGAAAGGAGGTTGTATCCGCGATCCAGGGTGTTTAAAAACATTTCCAGTTTCAAAACATTTCACTGTGAGGAGAATGCCATGCGAATAAAGATATTTAGCGCATTTGTTGTCTTGATCCTGCTGGCGGCCATGCTGCCCATGGCGGCGCTGGCAGACAGCGGCACGGATTTGGTGCCCATCGATGTCGGTCCCGAATTGCGCACATGGGAACCAACCCCTGCGCGCATCGTGGGATCGCCGGACGATGTGGATGTTGAAGGTGCATTGGCTGCTGCAGCCGGCACGCCGTACTTTGATTGCATCATCGATGCAGGCGTGTGGCTGTCGCTCGATGATGTGAATGGCCAGTACTTCTTCGATGTGTTCTACCTGGTGGCCGAGACCGCCGGCTCCGAGCTGTGGGTGCAGGCGGATTTGAGCTACCCGGAGGGTGACCCGCGCGAACAGCCGATGGTGACTTGTGAGCAGGCGGCCTATCTGCTGGGTGAGTTTGACAGTAACATGTATCCGGTCGAAACGAACTTCTTCGGCATACCGGATATCCACAACGGAACCGAATCCCTGCTGGAGGCCTGGGGGTTTTTCGATCCCGGAACCTTCTACAACGAAGCCGGCCGCCAGGTCGTGCTGGTGTCCAACATCATTGACGATGCGTATTACGACCCCGGCTACCCCAACTACATTGCCGGATTTTACTCGCCGTCCTTCGAGGCCTACTTCGATCGAAATATCATGTCGATCGATTCCCATGACTGGGCAAACCGCGTCGGCCCGGACGGCTCACGGCCCTATTTGTACGAGAGCGTCTTCGCGCACGAATATCAGCACCTGTTGCACGATGATTATGATTCAGACGAAACCTCGTGGATCAATGAAGGGCTGTCCATGTTCGCCGAATACCTGACCGGTTATGTGGTGAATGAGGATAACTACACCACCTTCCAGGAATTGCCGGAGAACTCACTCGTGGCTTGGGGAGATCAGGGCGGCGAGGAGATCGTGGCGGATTACGGCATGGTCTTCCTGTACCAGATGTACCTGTATGAAAAATTTGGCCAGGAGTTCATTCAGGCTGAATTCCACAATCAGGATAACGGCATCACCAGCATCAACTCCACGATGGCGATGAACAACAAGTGGAGGAAGAGCAGCTTCGCTGAGACCTACCATGATTTCTCGGTGGGTGTCCTGATCGATTCGTCCCAGAACAAGTACAAATACGGTTTCAAGCTTTTGGACGTGGGTATTGACGTCGGCACGCCCGCTGCGCCCAATCCCGAAGCCTACGATACGCCAGGTGCCCCGCCGTGGGGTGCGGATTACATCTGGCTCACCGGAAATCCACGCAGGTTTGGCAAATTTGTCTTCAACGGCGTTGATCTAAGTCAATCACCCACACCCTGGACCTCCGTGGATGGCATGCTCTACAGCGGCACCGGCGATGAAGTGGACAACTGGGCCATCTTCGAAACCGTGGGCGGCGGCACATTGACCTTCGATACCTATTGGGATTTGGAGGACTACTGGGATTACGGCTTCGTGCAGGCATCCACGGACGGTGGGCTTACCTGGACCAGTCTGGAGAATGCCTATACCACGTATGATCATGATCCAAATGCCTATCCGACGGTGATCGAAAACCTGCCCGGAATTACAAGCTGGAGTTGTTACATCGAGGATGATTGCTTCATCAACGTGAGTTATGACCTGAGCCCGTATGCCGGCCAGGATATCCTGGTTGCCTTCCGCATGATCACCGATTGGGGCACCCATTATGAGGGCTGGTACATTGACAATGTCTACGTGGACGGCAACCTGATCTCGGATGGCACGGATGCCAGCATCTTCAAGGATATTTCCGAGCTGTTCCCGATCGACAACGATTTCACTGTGACCTTTGTCGGGAAGAGGGGCTGGGGCAAGCGGTCTCAATACCGGGTGATCAAGATGAGACTGGATGAGGTAACGGAGGAAGGTAGGATCTCACTCAAGCGCGTGCTTGGCTCGTCCGACAGCGCTGTGATGATCGTCACCTTCGATGCACCGGAAGGGTATAACGGCTATGCCGATTACAGCTACGAGATCATCAACAAATGGGATCACGGCAACAAGATCAATTACAGAAGCAGTCACTCACATCCTGCCGATCACTAGTTCGTCCAGATGATAAAAGTGGACCCGCCTGACAAGGCGGGTCCACTCAATTAATTCACCGGCACCCAGGGCTGGCCGTCCTGGATTTCAGTGGGATTGACCGGGATCAACGGCAGCGGCGGCAATTCCGTTCCATGTGCGGGGGAAAAACCGAAACAGCGGATCACCTGGCTGCCCGTGTCTGTGTGATAGGGGTATTTACCGCCCTTTGCCTCCAGCAGGATCCGGTAGCCGGGCGTGATCACCTGGACATACATCACCTCCGGCTGCGGGCAGCCGAGTGAGGCATCCGGCCAGTCGACCGGCTGTGTGTCGGCTATGCGGATTTGATCCCTGTCCATGTTTAGGTATCCGGCCAGGTCGGTTATCGCCTTTTGGGCGATTTCACGCGAGACGATGTTGGCATCCTCTTCCAATGTGGATTCCGGTATGGAGATCTCCGGCGTGGATGGGGAGCTGGTCATCGCTGGTTCCAGTACGGTGGCTGGCGTTTCTCTCAGGGAGGGTTCCTCAGTCGCCGCGCCGCCGCAGGCGGTCAGAATCAGGACAAACAGGACGCCCAGTGCAGTTAAGGGAATGGATTTCATGGATTCTCCTTGGTTTGACAGATGCAATGATCCTGGAGGATGGACGAATCAGGCATCCTCTTGGTTCCACTGCGGCGGAATCCACCGTGGTGGTTTTCGGCAGTGAATGAACGGAATGAAAGCCATGCGGGGTCGATAGCAGCCGCCGGGCCGGGTCTCCGGATGGGATTTGGTGTTGGATCCGTCTGAATTATATCCTCCGGTTTTCGAACCTCCGCCCGGGGCGGGAGGTATTTTCTTACAAAAAATCTACCCGCCGTTATCCATTTTCTTACACGGTCAATATAACATTGGGCTATTGATATCGATTTGAAAAGGAGAAACAAACCAATGTCCCTGTATATCCAACCGTATCCCTTCCGCCGCATCAGCCGCCGAATGGTTTCGCATCCTCAACAGCGTGCGCTGGGTGTCAACATCCGCGAGGAGAATGAAGCCTACATCCTCTCAGCACTCGTGCCCGGCCTGAAGGCCGAGGAACTGAACGTCCAGGTGTTGGATGATGTGCTGACCATCGAGGGCGAATACAAGGCGTCGGAAGCAGACTACCTGCTGAACGAGCTGCCGAGCGGCTCCTTCCGACGCACCCTGCGCCTGCCGGCCGCCATCGAAGCGGAACAGGTCGAGGCGAAGATCGAGAACGGGATGCTGACGATGACACTGCCCAAGGCGGAATCCGCACGCCCCAAAAAGATCACCGTATCGGTCAATTAAAGGTAGAGTATGATTCCGCACAGGACGGAGGCGTCAGCCTCCGTCCTGTCATTTTAATCGTTGTTATAATGCCCACGGTCACCAATTGCGCTTTCCCGCCTTTGAAAAAGCGCAATTGGTGACCGCCCTGGGTATATAATTCACCCACCCTTGAAACTGGAGCATCCTGTGCGGGCCAAAAACCTGATTGTCCTGGTATCGATCCTCTTGATCTTAACTGCTTGCGGACGGACGGCAACCGCGGCTCCTCCGACCGCGGTGCCGACTCAAACGCCGATTCCTTCACCGACGCCGATCCCGACCGCCTCGACCCCGCTGGTGATCCTCGTCCTGCCCGCGGACATGGATCAGCCCACATCGGACCTTTACCAGAAGACGGTATATGACCTGGCAAGCGGATCCGGTTATCGCTTTCAGGTTCGAAATGCATTGACCCCCACCGATCTGGTGGATCCCACCTTGAAAGTGGTGATCGCCCTGCCGCCCGATCCTGGTCTCGCCTCGCTGGCGCCCACAGCGCCGGCGGTGCAGTTCCTGGCCGTGGACATCCCGGATCTGACCGCGGGAGGAAACGTCAGCGTGCTTGCACCCGACTCTCAGGTGGAGCTGCCCGCCTTTATGGCCGGATACATTGCGGCATTGGTCACTGAAGAATACCACACGGGCATGATCCTTCCGCAGGGTGACCAGGACGCCTTGCGAGCCTATAACGCCTTCGTCACCGGCCGCAGGTTCTACTGTGGTTTGTGCAACACGTTTTATTACACGCCCATCACCTACCCGACCTACATCGAGATCCCGCCGGATGAAGACCCGGCCCGCTATGGGGGATACGCAAACGTGTTGATCAACGACCGCGACGTCGATACGCTCTACATTTATCCCACACTGGCGGAGGATGAATTCCTTTCGTATGTTGGGACGACCGGCGCCCTGTTGATCGGCACCCACACGCCCGAGCCTCGCCCGGGCGGCTGGGTGGCGACCATCGAACCCAATCCCATCAAGGCCATCCAGCTTGCCTGGCCGAACCTGATCGGAGGCCAGGGCGGGCTCAGCATCCAATCCCCTCTCGGGTTGACAGATGTGGACCCGGCCTTGCTTACCCCCGGCCGCCTGCGGCTGGCGCAGGAAACGCTGGATGGCCTGCTTGCAGGGCGGATAGCTCCCACCGCTCCATAATCGTCGAATGACCTTGACTTTCTTTTCGATCCTGTGATACACTCACGCCCGCTTGAAAAAACCAATCCAATGAAAGGAGGCGCACGCACATGGTTATGAACAAGTACAATACCATCCCCTTGCTCGGCAGCGATGCCGGTGTCCGTTCGCGCAGTGCGCCTGAAAATCGTTAGGGTTAACCCTCGTCCCTTGCGGCCACGGTGCACCTGCGACCCGTGGCCTTTTTCTTTGTCCGTTCGACGGCCACGGATGACAAGAACCGTGGTCGTGTTGTTTAATGGATCGGAGGAAATCATGTTAGACATTAAAACCCAGTTGTTCGAATCCAGGGATGTGCGTCTTGGACCGATTGACCTTGAGATTCATCCCGCGATTGAATCCAGATGGACACATGACGCCGAATTCATGCGCCTGATGGAGTTGAAACCTGTACGCCCGCTTTCACCGGCCATGGTTAAAAAGCAGTATGAATCGATCGAGAAGCGGATGGAAGACGAAAGGAATTTGTTCCATTTCACCGTTCGTGCGCGCGCCGACGACTGCCTGATCGGGAAGGCGGTCGTGGAGTGGATCGATTGGACCAACGGCAACGGTTTTCTCTGTCTGGGTATCGGGGAAGCCGCGGAGCGCCGCAAGGGATACGGTACGCAGGTCTTGAACATGCTTCTGCGCTTTGCATTCGATGAGTTGAACCTGTACCGTGTGACAGCCGTCGTGCCGGGATATAACGAAGGCGCCCTTCACTTCTTCCGGAAGGCCGGATTTGTGGAGGAAATACGCCGCCGCAAGGCTTTGTACCGGGATGGAGAGTTCTGGGACCTGATTTCTTTGGGATTGCTGAATGCCGAATGGCGTGAGCGGATAGGCAGTATGTTCCCGCGCGGTGCCGGCGGACAGGGGTGAGGCGATGAAAGACATCTATCGCGGAACCCTTGTCCGCCTCTCGGCGATCTCGTCGGATGATTTGGCGAAGGCCTTCGTCCAATGGGATCGCGATTCGGAAATGCGCCGTCTTGCAGATAGTGATCCGGCTCAGTTGTGGTCTGAGAACAAGCTCAAGGAATTCTTCGATAAGGACTTTGAGAAGGACCCTCCACGGGCCTATCGTTTTGCCATTCGCACGCTGGCGGAGGATCGATTGATCGGCACAACCGGCCTTGTCCCAAACCTGCCTCATGGCGACGCCTGGTTTTTCATCGTGCTCGGCGATCGTGAGTCCTGGAATAAAGGGTACGGCACGGACGCGGCGCAGCTGGTCCTGCAGTATGGTTTTGTGGAATTGAACCTGCGCCGCATTACCCTCGGCCTGCATTCCTACAATGATCGTGCATTCAGATCCTATGAAAAGGCCGGATTCAGGATGGAGGGCCGTATGCGCGGCGAAGGCCTGCGCGGAGGTGTGCGCTTTGACGGTCTTTACATGGGAATCCTGCGCGAAGAATGGATGGAGAGCAATCCATGAAGACCATGCAGTTGAATGCCTCACAGCTTGCTTCCGGGCTCACCCTGCGCCCGGTCCAATGGCCAGACCTGCAAGCTGTGGCGCAACTCATTTATGACGTGTGTGAAAAGGACGGCGATACGACCGTGGCGGTTACTCCCGAGGATTTGAAACTCGAGTGGCAAAAGGAGGATTTCAACCTCGCGACGGATACGGCGCTGGTGGAGGACGGGAATGGCCGGGTTGTCGGGTATGAGGAATTTTTCGACATGCACGAGCATTACAGCCTCAGGCTGGATGGCTATGTCCATCCGGACTTCAATGGTCTGGGGATCGGCACGACTCTGCTGCGCGCCATGGAAGCCCGGGCACAGGATGCGATACCGCTCGCAGCGCCGGATATGCGCGTGTTTCTGCGCAGCACGATCGACAATCGGGACGAGGCCGGCCATTCCCTTCACAGGAATGAAGGGTATTCCCCAAAACGCTATCATTGGCGGATGGAAATCGAACTCGGGGATACCACTCCCGAACCAGCCCGGCCTGCCGGTATTGAACTCCGCCCGTTTGACCGGGAAACCCATGCCCGGGCGGTGTGGGAAGCCGCAAACGAAGCCTTCCGAGATCATTGGTCGCACCATGACGTTGATTTTGCTGAATGGTGCCGGGAGCGGTTTGAACGGGAGGATTTCGACCCGGCGCTCTGGCTGGTCGCCTGGGATGAGGATCAGGTGGCCGGTTTTTCGCTAAACCGATTCCGCATGGGCGTCGGTTGGGTCGGAAGCCTGGGCGTGCGCCGTCCGTGGCGGAAGCAGGGGCTTGGCCTGGCGCTGCTGCAGCATTCCTTCGGCGAATTCCATCGCCGCGGCATGCGTACGATCGGCCTGGGTGTGGATGCCCTGAACCCGACCGGCGCGACGCGCCTATACCAGCGGGCCGGCATGCATGTCGCCAGCGAGTTCCTTACCTACGAGAAGGAACTGCGGCCGGGCAGGTCGATGGAGGACTGATTCCTCAAGGCGATTCGCAGTCGGGGCAAAATCAGTGTAGAATCAGGCCATTCTCGATCCAAGAAAGGGTGGCCCATGAACCTGCGTTGCATTTATTGTCAAACCCCGTTTACGCTCGGCCGGGCGGAAATGTTGAATGCCATCCTGAGCATGAACGAAAAAAACATGAATCATTACGATGCTCATTGCCCGCGCTGCCGCCGCGCCAATTCGATCTCGCGCCAGCGCATGGAATTGTTCTTCCCGAATTGGCAGGAAGCCGCCAGGCAGCAGGCTGCCATGCCTGCCGCGCCGGTGACCGCCCCAGCTCCAATTGCCACAGCTGCCCTGCGGACCGAACCCCTATCCAAGGCTGGCAAGGCCCCGGTAAGCGTGCCGGCTAAAGCCGGCCCCCAGGCGAAGGCAACCATGCCCGGCAAAGCCACAGCCAAAAGGAAAAAGTCGGGGGGGAAGAAGGTTGCGCCCGCCAAGGCAGCTGCAAAATTGAAGAAGACCACAGGCGGCAAGGTCAAACCGGCCGCGAAAACGGCCTCCAAGGGGAAGAAGTCACCCGTCAAAGGTAAGAAGAAATAACCTCCGTCCAAAATGATCCTCGCGAAGCCGCAAAGACGTGAGTGGTCTCTGGCGGCTTCGTGGTTTTTATGGGAATCCCCATGCCCTTTCGTGCCGTGTTCTTCGATTTTGGCGGTGTGATCCTGCGCACCGAGTACCAGTCCCCGCGCCAGGGATTGGCCGAACGCTTCAACATGGACTACGAGGAGATCGAAAAGGTCGTCTTCGGGTCTGAATCTTCCCGGCGCGCCTCATTGGGTGAGATCACAGAGGAGACGCATTGGCTTGAGGTGCTTAAACGTCTCAAGCTGCCGGCCTCCGAAATGACAGCCTTTCAGGACGCTTTCTTCGGGGGTGATGTGATTGACCGCGAGTTGGTGCAGTTCATTCGCTCCCTGCGCGGGAAGGTCCATACCGGCCTGATCTCCAACGCCTGGAGCGGCTTGCGCGATTACCTTGCGAAGGAAAAGCTGACAGACCTGTTTGAGACCCTCGTCATTTCGGCGGAAGTTGGCGTGGTCAAGCCGGAGGCGAGGATCTACAACCTCGCCCTGGAGCGGTCCGGGGTCCGGGCGGAGGAGGCGGCCTTCGTAGACGATTTCGCGGTCAATGTAGAAGGGAGTGAAAAAGTCGGCATGCGCGGCGTGCTTTTCAAGGATCCGCAGGAGGCTGTTAGTCAGTTGAAGAAGTTGTTGACGATTCCCTGAAAAGGGTTTGTTCATCTGGCGTTATATCGAAGTGGGTGAGGATGTGGGAGAAAGGATCACCCATGCTTTCATCAAAGGTTGGGAATAAGGGACATTATGATTAATAGCCTCAAGCTGGATGCTGCCAGGGTTTATCTGTTCATCGAGATTTCCGCCTCGGTCTTCTTTGGCATGATGTTCGTGACCACCTCACTGTACGAGGCCACGGTTGCAGGGCTCACCCCTCTGCAGCTCGTGTTGGTGGGGACCACACTTGAGCTTTCCGCATTTGTCTTCGAAGTTCCCACCGGTGTGGTGGCGGATGTGTATTCACGCCGTGTTTCGATCATCATCGGATATGTATTGATGGGGATAGGCTTCCTTGTGGAGGGTCTCTTCCCCGCTTTTCTGCCCATCCTGCTGGCGCAGGTCATCTGGGGTTTGGGATACACCTTCACCAGCGGCGCCACCCAAGCGTGGATCACGGACGAGGTCGGAGAGGAACCGGCCAACAAACTCTTCCTGCACGCCACGCAAGCCGGCCTCGTTGCCTCGCTGTTTGGAATGGGTCTTGCCATGCTGGTGGGCACGGAAAATGCCGCCATGCCGATACGATTCGGCGCGGTGGGTGTGATGATGATCGGACTCGTGCTCATGGTCATCATGCCGGAAACGGGATTCCATCCCGCTCCGCGCGAGGACCGGAATTCCTATCAGCACATGTGGCATACCTTCCTTGAAGGGGTGAAAGCTGTGCGCGCGCGTCCGTCCTTGATCACCATCCTGGGGGTGGGATTGTTCTATGGACTGTACAGTGAAGGCTTTGACCGTCTATGGGTCAAATACCTGCTCGATAGCTTTGAACTGCCGGTGATCTTTGGGAATAATCAAGTGGCTTTCTTTGCCCTGCTGCGCCTCGCCGGTTCGGTGTTGACCATCCTGGCGGTGCGGTTTGTGGAAAAACGTGTGGATTCGGGGAATGCGCTCGCCATTGGACGTGCCATGCTGGTGGTGACCGTCGTGATCGCGGTCGCGATGATCGGATTTGCCCTCTCACCGCTGATGCCCCTGGCTGCCTCGACAGTGCTGGGAGCCAGCATCGCTCTGTACCTGGTAATTGACGCCCTGCGTGATGTCAGGATCCCGCTCAGCACTGCCTGGGTAAATCAAAAGCTCGATCCGAGCGTACGCGCCACAGTCCACTCGATGGCCGGGCAGGTGGATGCCATCGGTCAGATTGCCGGTGGACCGAGCGTGGGTCTTATCGCCCGTCTCTTTTCAGTTGGTGCGGCGATTACCGTTTCAGGACTGCTGCTCACGCCTGCCCTGCCGTTGATCGGGCGCGCTAACCGCCTGTACGCGGAAGGGGTAAAGACCATTTCTGTCCCGCAAGCCCTAGACCCTTCGGATTGAATCATCCTTCATACGCTGTAAGCCCGACGCACATTCCACGCTGATTGGAGAGTCTTCTTCAGGTCATCCGGAGTCGAGCAGCGACATTCGTTGAGTGGTGAAAAATGCCCATTCCAAATGGGCACTTTTGATGTTTTCGGCGCCTCACCGCCCTGCTATAGTAGCCTTAGGAGCGAGGCATGGACCTGGAACAATTCACCACGGTGTTGGGTGTGCTGGGCGCGTACTTTGTCATGGTGATGGTGCTTGCGGTGAGCGTGGAAACGATCCTCGAGCCTTTCACCTGGTGGTTTCGCGGACTGCAAAAGCGCGTCAGCCCGGATGAGGTGCTGAAGGACATCAAGAACTGGCTTCCGCCGATCGCGGACCTGGGTACGCGGGCTGCAGCCATTGCCAACTTGAGCGAGGAATATCGCTTGAACATGCGGGAAGTGCAGAAACGTCTTGAGACGATCAAGACCATTGCCGACGAGACCGCCAAGGGGCTCGGCGTGCACAAGCAGGTGGAGGATGCGGAGAAGAAGATCGCGGTCTACATGGCGGCACTGCGCGACAAGTTCATGCTCGACGAACGCAAGCGCGTGGCCACCCTGCGCGTGCTCTCCGGGGTTGTGGGCATAGCGATTGCGCTCATGCTGCAGATCGATACGTTCGATATCATAGGAACTTTGTTCCCACAGGATGTGCACCTGATCCTCACCACACCCGGCGGTCAAATCGGGGGGATGATGATCACCGGCCTGGCAGCCAGCGCGGGCAGTTCGTTCTGGCACGACCAGCTGGGCAGGCTGCGAGCGATCAAGGATTCGGTGAGAGAATTGAAGTAAAGAGCGAACCGCCCGTCAGGGCGGTTTTTGGTTGTCAACAGGCTGTTGATCTTGGAGTAGCGAAATCACCACCTACAGAGTGCTGCGTTAATATCTAAACTGTAATTGCGATTGCCTACCTTGTTTCGGCCTAATCTCGTTTAGATATTTATGCAAGAAGCAGTAAATCTAACGCGGATTTCTTGTAGTGGGGGTGCAAAACCGCGAAAGAAAAGCAATTACAAGGTGCTGCGTTAATATCTAAACTGAACTTACGATTTCCCATTTGTGAAGGAAACAGGAGACCTTTGCGTCTTAGTGACTTTGTGTTAAATGAGAGCGGATTGGGAAGATCACTTTATGAGCGCGAAGGCGCAGAGTCGCGAAGCAATTGCATTAAATCTTTGCACCTTGGCGGCTTTGCTTCGAATCGGGCGTATCAGGAAGGCTGAACGCAAATTCGTGAAGGGATTGGATTAAGGCTTTGCGACTTTGGGTCAGATCAGACTATAAATCATCCCCTCCCGCATCCCCTCCACCCAGATCCGGCAAGGCGGATTCGATCTCTTCCGGACTCTGGCCTGACTCGAGCCGGTCGACGACATCGTCGAACTCGGGAGGCAGGTCCTCACCCATCTCACGGCCCATTTTGCGCATCATCCGGCCGAGCGCCTTGGGGTCGTCCTCCAGGCCCTCCATTCCGGAGAAATCATCCGCCATGGAATCCATGCGGCTCTCCTCCGATTTGGCGATGCGCACGCGGGTCATGCGGCGGCGGACCCGCTCACTGCCGCAATGTGTGCAGGTGACGGGGGTCTTTCCATATTCGCTAAAAGTCAGGAATACATCGAAGCGTTTTTCGCAGGCGGTGCAGGTAAAGTCGTAGGTTGGCATGGGGATATTTTAACGCGAAGACTAAAAGTCGAAAAGATTCTTGTTTCTCGCCGTCAGGGATTAGGGAAATTCGTTGGTACAATTATGAACATGTCCAATGAGTTCGCAAATCGCAAACCGGATCCGTTACTGATTGTCATCTCCGGCCCCTCCGGCGTCGGGAAGGACACTGTGGTTCAGCGAATGAAGGAACGCGATTTTCCGTTCCATTTCGTCGTCACCGCCACCACGCGTGAGAAGCGCGGATCGGAAACAAATGGAAAGGATTACTGGTTCGTCTCGAAGGACGAATTCGCCAGGATGATCGAAGCGAACGAATTGATCGAATATGCGATCGTGTATGGCGATTACAAGGGCATCCCCAAATGGGAGGTACGCGAGGCGCTCGAAACCGGCCAGGACGTGGTCATGCGCCTTGACGTGCAGGGCGCCGAGACCGTGCGCAAGCTCGCCCCGCAAGCCCTGCTGATCTTTCTGACCTGTGAAAATGAGGATGAGCTCGAACGCCGCCTGCGCCAGCGCAAGACGGAATCCAACGATTCACTTTCCCTGCGGATCGCGACCGCGCGCAAGGAGTTGCAGCGCATCGAGGCTTTCGACTATGTGATCGTCAACCGCGATTTTCACCTGGACGACACGGTGAACAAGGTGCGCGCCATCATCGATGCCGAGCACCTGCGCGTCCAGCACCGCAAGGTCAGCCTGTGAACGAATCCCAAGAATTGCCCCCGCAGGATACCAGATCGCCGGCATCTCAAACGGATACGGGACAGGCTCCGGAAATCCTTCCCCCACCTCGCATGATGCGCGTGCCTATGCCCGTCCAAGTGCCTATGGCGACCTATGTAATCCTTGGTTTTACGGTAGCGGTATACCTTCTCCAATTGCTGAGCGTGGCGGTGGCCGGTTATGCCGTAGGCGAGGTGGATTGGTTGATGCTCTTCGGGGCGCGTATCAACGAATCCATCCGTGCGGGCCAGTTGTGGCGCCTGATCACGCCGGTGTTTTTGCACGGATCGCCTGCCCACATCTTCTTCAATATGTACGCCTTGTTTTCCATCGGTTCGTTCCTGGAGCGACAATTTGGTCACGGGCGTTTCCTTCTGTTGGGGTTTCTTGGCGCCCTCTCGGGCAATGTGTTTTCCTTTTTGCTCACCGGCGGTGGATTCTCAGTAGGAGCCTCTACTGCCGTGTTCGGGTTGGTGGCGGCGGAGGCGATCTTCTTCCATCAAAATCGAGGCTTGTTCGGGGGATTGGCAAGGCGGGCGATCGGGAATGCAGTGTTCATCATCGCTGTCAACCTGTTCATCGGCCTGTCCCCGGGGATCGACAACTGGGGCCATGTGGGGGGATTGCTCGGCGGCGCGATCTTTGCCTGGTTTGCCGGACCGCGCTGGCAGGTGACGGGAATCGCGCCCGACCTGAAACTGGAGAATGAACGCGAAACCCGCGAAGTGATCATCGGCGCGGGAACAGTCGTCATCCTATTTGGTTTTCTGACAGCTTGGAAAATATTGGGAATGTAGGCTCTCTACGTAAAGGCGCGGAGCCGCGAAAGAATTGCATCGAAACTTTGCGTCTTGGCGTCTTTGCGCTGATGAAATGAGGTTGGCGGGGAAAATTACCGCAAAGGTGCGGAGTCGCGAAGGAGAGGATCCGGTCCTCGCCTCCTAGCGGGATTGAGTTAGTGTGAGACCTTCAGATTTATTGACGTGAAGGCGCGGGTCGCCTGGGGAGAGGAATCAATTTTTTGTATCTGCGCGTCTTTGGAAAGAAGCCTGGCGAGGTTAACTTATATGGGCCAGACGCGGGTCGAGGGCATCGCGCAGACCATCGCCAAGCAGGTTAAATGAGAGCACAGTCAGCATGATTGCCAGGCCGGGGTAAAAGACCAGGTGAGGTGCGGTGAAGACCTGGTTGCGCTCGGAGCCCAACATAGATCCCCACTCCGGCGTGGGCGGCTGCGCACCCAGTCCGAGGAAGGAAAGCGCGGCCGCGTCCAGTATGGCAGTGGCGATTCCCAATGTCCCCTGGACTATCAGGGGAGTTAATGCGTTGGGCAGAATGCGCCGGAACAGGATCTGCAGATTGGACCCACCCAGGGCACGAGTGGCTGAGATGTAATCCATCTCCCGAACGGACAGGACAGAGGCGCGCATGACGCGGGCATAGGCTGGGATAGAGACAATGCCGATGGCCAGCAGGGCATTGATCAGGCCAGGACCGAGGACCGTTACGATGGCTATGGCCAGCAGCAGCGAAGGAAAGGCCAGCAACACGTCCATCACGCGCATTATGATATTGTCAATCCAACCTCCAAAGTAACCGCCCAGCGCACCCAGTACGGTTCCAATGATGATAGCGAAGGATACTGTGGTAAATCCAACCATCAAACTTAACCGTGCTCCGTACAACAGACGACTGAATTCATCGCGCACATTGCCATCGATGCCGGCTAGGTGTTGCGGTTGGTCTGCAGGGCATCCGAAAAGGTGGATGCAGGGATCCTGCCGCCGTTCGACCTCCTCTATTCCGATGAGAACCTGATAGGGATCGTAGGGGGATATCCACTGTGCCGTCAGGGCGACGAAGACCAGAACCCCGAGGATGAACATTCCCACCACCGCTGAACGGCGCCGGAAAAGCCGCCGCCGGGTGATCTGCCACAGGCTGACGGATTTAAGCGACAATCCTTCGGCATCGAGCGTTTTAACCTTCGTTTCAATGTTTGTCATGGGGATTCCTAGGTCAGCCGGATGCGTGGGTCGAGATAGGCGTAGGAAACGTCCACGATCAGATTGAGGGCGACAAAGAAGAAAGCGATTACCACCGTGAATGCCTGCACGATACCGTAGTCGCGGGCGGTGATGGCATCGTACAGTGTGCGGCCCACGCCGGAGAGACCGAAGATCGTCTCGGTCAGGACCGCTCCACCGAGCAGGCCGCCCAGCGAGAGACCGATGACCGTCACGAGCGGCAGCAGTGAGTTGCGAAAGGCGTGCTTGTAGATTACCGCGCTGCGTTTCAATCCCTTCGCCCGCGCGGTGCGGATGTAATCCTGTCCGAGAACATCCAACATGGCAGACCGGGCCATTCGGGCGATGAGCGCCATGGGGATGGTGCCCAACGCCAGGGCGGGCAGGATCAAATGGGTGGTGGAATCTTTGAGCAACTCCCAATTCGCAGTCAGAAGGGAGTTGAGGATGTGCAGCCGACTCAAAAACTGGAACATGGCGAGCAGGAAACCTTCTGCCGGCAGCGTCAATCCCCAGACCTCATAGAATGGATCATTCGGGATCCCGGGACTGACCCGTCCGGAAGGCGGCAGCCAGAACGGTGTGTCTTTCAGCAGGAGCGAGAAGACGTAGGCCAGCATCAGGCCAAGCCAGAAGACCGGCATGGAGACACCGGTGTTGGCCCACACCATGGTGGTTACATCCACCCAGGAGTTGTGGCGGACGGCTGAAATAACGCCAAGGGGAATACCAATGATTATACTGACGATCAGGGCTGAAAAGCTCAATTCCACAGTCATGGGCAGCCGCTCGACCAGCAGGCGCGTGACCGGCATGCCGTAGCGGATGGACTCGCCAAAATCACCGCGCGCCATCTCGCTCAAATAAATGCCAAATTGGATGTGAATGGGTTTGTCCAAACCCTTTTCGCGAATGAAACGGTCACAGACTTCCTGGGTGGCTTTTTCGCCCAGGATTGCACGGCACGGATCACCTGGGATCAGGCGGGCCAACGCAAAGGTGACCAGCAGAATCCCGAGCAGCACCGGGATGGACGATAGGATGCGGCGTATCATGTATTGGATCATCATAAGAGAGTGCTCCGTGAGAATACGGGATGGCGGTTCAATCCACCATCCCGTATTTCTTGCATCTAGGGCAATTCGCGACCGTTCAGCTTATTTTTCCATCAGGCCCCAGAGTGTGGAGTAATACTCCCACAGGTTGGTGTTGCCTTTGTGGGTGGGCGAACCGGGGTTCAAGCCCATGTTGAAGGTTGCCAAAACGTCGGCAGAATCGAAATCGGTGCCATCATGGAACTTGACGCCTTGGCGCAGTTTGCAGACCCAGACTGTCGAGTCTTCGTTCGGGGTACAAGACTCGGCCAAGTGAGGTTCTGTAGCGGAGTCATTGACCACGAAACCGTATAGCGCCTGGGTAACCTGCTCGCAAGCACGCAGGGTTTCACCATCGGTGTCATCGGCACAGAACAGGCTGATCGGTTCGGCGTTCTGCATCCAGACAAACGTATCCCGGCCGCCTGGATCAGAGAAGGCAAACAATTCAGTCGTGAGCGGGCTGGCCTGAGGGGTTTCCACATCAGCGCGGTAAGCTGCGGCGGAAGCGCCATGAGCCACCGGTACCAAAGGTGCCAGTTCGCGGATGGCGTTGTTGGCAGCCACGTAGTACTGTTCCGCATCTTCCGGCAGACCAATTTGGCCGCCGGCCACCAGTTGCTCATAGATTTCCGGATACGGCGTACCGAATTGTTGCTGTGCCTCGCCAAAGTGATAATCCAGGAAGTTGGTGATGTGCGGGTAGTCCGCGCCCCAACCCAAGAGATGGAATCCATCCAACTGGCCGGAGCCGGAGGCTTCAATGAAGGCACCGGATTCCATGACGACGATCTCGGCATCAATGTTCAGGTTTTCCTTCAGCTGGGCCTGGATATCCTGAGCCACGTTGCCGACCTGCGGCAGGTAGCCGCGCACTACATCGCGATAGTACAACTTTGTGGAAAATCCATCCGGGAAGCCGGCTTCGGCCAACAGTGCCTTGGCGGCATCGGGATCGAAGTCATACCACGGATCGCCCACGCAAGCGTTCGGAATGGCGCACGGTGTAAAGTGAGATGCAACTTCGGAGCCTTCGGGATAGAAGGTGTCCACAATGCGCTGGCGGTCAATGCCCTGAGCAACAGCCAAGCGCACCTTGACGTTGTCAAAGGGCGGATAGGAGTTGGTCATGCCGATGTAGAAGACATTGAGCGCCGGGCGGATTTGCAGGTGCAGGTTGGGATCACCTTCGATGGTGGCAAAATCTTCCGGACCAACATTGTCAAAGCCGTCAATCGTGCCGGCCTGCAACTCGAGCAGGCGGGCGGCGGATTCTGATGACCAGCGGAAGACCAGGGTCTCGGCTGCGGGTGGTTCACCCCAATAGTCAGGGAAGGCGGTAAAGGTCAAGCTTTCGCCGCGATTCCACTCGCTGACCATATAGGGGCCAGTGCCCACGGGCTTTTCCAGACCATCGCTGGTACGGGTGGTCTCGCCGGCGGTTGCCTCAATCCACTCTGAAGGGTAGATGGCAAATGGGCTGAAGGCAATCTTGGAAAGGAAGGCCGGATCGGACTTGCACATGTTGAAGGTAACAGTGTACTGATCTGTAGCCTCAATGGATTTGAAGAAGCCGCCGTAATCGCAATCCGGGACCCCCAGGGTTGTACCGTCGAAGGTCGCGATCGGAACCTTGGGAATGGCTGTGGGTTCTGCCGGTGCTTCGGTGGCCGGTGCTTCGGTGGCCGGTGCTTCGGTGGCCGGTGCTTCGGTGGCAGGTGCTTCCGGTGTGCCGCATGCTGCAAGAACAAGGCTCATCAGCACGAGCAGCGAAAGCAATACAGAAAGATTTCGTTTCACGTTTCTCCTCCAGAGAATTTTGAATTTGGATGAAATTAGGGGCATTGGGTGGGATCTCTCTCTTAAAAATTCACCTCCTTCCGAAAAGTAGCCCGGATTATACAACAAAACCTTTACTACCACACTGGCAGCGGCCGGCCGAATCCGTTTAACCCCACCTGGGAGGGGTCTTTTGGCCAAATCCCTGCGACCGGCTCCTCACACTTTGGGCATTTCCCTTCGGTTGTAAGCAGGTACTCCCGGATGATGTACCCGCTGCGCTTCACCACCCGCGTATTGCAGTGCGGACAATGCGTGCTTTCATATTCCTCCACATGCCCCGGGATGTTTCCGGCGTACACATATTTCAGCCCAGCCTCGCGACCGATCTCGGCTGCGCGCAGCAGCGTCCGCGCGTCTGTATTCTCCGGATCGGTCATCTTGTAATCCTTGTGAAAGGCGGTGACGTGCCATGGAATATCCACCGACAGACCGGCCAGAAAGCGGGCAGCCTCCCACAATTCCTCGTTCGAATCGTTGAAACCGGGGATGACCAGCGTGACCACCTCCACCCACAATCCCAAAGCGCGCGCGCGTCGGATCCCATCCAGGGTGTTTTGCAGGGTTCCGCCAAGGCTTCGATATTTTTTATCGTTCATGCACTTCAAATCGATCTTGTAGGCATCCAGGTATGGCCGTAGATAGTCCATCACCTCCATCGTGTTGTTCCCGTTGGAGACGTAGGCGCACATCAATCCGTTCGCCTTCGCCTCCTTGAAAATCGCCACCGCCCATTCGCTGGTGATCAACGGTTCGTTATAAGAGGACACGACCACCGTTGCGTTGCAGCTTTGCGCGTATCCCGTCACTTGTTTCGGCGAGATCCGCCTCACCAATTGGGCAGAGACGTCCGAGGCCGGATCGCGCATAGCCTGTGAAGTCAGCCAGTTCTGGCAGAATCCGCAGTGATAGTCGCAGCCAAGCATGCCGAAGGTCAGGGCATTTGCCCCGGGCAGCATGTGAAAAAACGGTTTCTTTTCGATCGGGTCGCTTTGCAGCGCAGCCACATAGCCCCACGGCACGCGCAATTTTCCTCCCTGGTTGAATCGCACCTGGCAGATGCCGCGTTTGCCGTCGCGAATCAGGCAGCGATGACCGCAGGCGAAACAGCGCACCGAGTTGTCTTCAAGCGACTCGTATAATTCGCCCTCGGCGGTCAGGCCGTCCAATACTTTTTGCAGTGAACTCATTTTGTCTCCGTAGGTCACGTTTCAAACGCGACCTACTATAATGGTGCAATGTTAAGTGTCGTGATCCAAGCCGGCGGACAGTCCTCGCGCATGGGGGAGGACAAGGCGCTCAAACCGTTTCTGGGCAAACCGCTCATCCAGCGGGTGATCGACAGGCTTCTACCGATCGCGCATGAGATGATTGTAACCACGAATCGCGTCGAAGACTATGCCTTCCTTAAGGAATCGAATCCCGCGTCAGCCCTGGACCTGAACCTCCGTCTCGTCCCGGACCTCAAACCCGGACGCGGCGCTCTCGGCGGCCTGTACACCGCGCTTGCCTCCGCCAGCATGCCGTACGTGGCGGTGGCCGCGTGTGACATGCCTTTCGCCAGCGCCTCCTTCATGCAAGGCGCGCTGCAGTTGATGATTCGGGAGGGAATGGATGTGGTTCTCGCGAAAACCGAGGAGGGTTATGAACCGTTCCACGCGGTCTATCGCCGCGAAACCTGTCTGCCGGCGATCGAATCGGCCATCCAGGCGGATCAGTGGAAGGTGATTTCTTGGTTCCCGGCGGTAAAGGTGCGCCAGCTCTCGCCCGGAGAATTCAAGTCATTCGACCCGCAGGGACTATGTTTCTGGAATCTCAACACGCCCGAGGAGTTTGTCGAAGCCGAGAGAAAAGCCGAGCAGGTCACGCATCACACGTGACCTGCTTATCGAACAATAAGCACCGGGCACGGCGCGTGTGCCACCACCTTCTGACTAACGCTGCCCAACAGCAGCCCACTCAGACGGCCCAAACCGCGCGAACCCATCACGATGATATCGCTGGCGCGTGTGTTGGCCACATTGAGGATGGCCTCAGCGGGATCTCCCTCGCTCATCTCGGTGTGAACCTCGCAAGGGAGATCGCCCACCTGTTCCTTGGCGCGCTCCAGAGTAGCCTGGGCTTCCTTCGTGCGATGATCGATCGCAGTTTGCAGGTTGGGTTCGCCGAGGTACAAGGGGATCGTGCCGTACGAAACGACGATTCGCAACTCGGCGGGCTTCACTGTGCGCGCCAGTTCACCGGCTTGTCGCGCGGCATGGTAGCCGTGCTCGGATCCGTCCACAGCCAGCAGGATCTTGCCAAACATGTGGCCTCCTTTCCATTGGAGCTAATTCCAGTATACTGTTCGTCCGTCTGATTTTCATTAATGGCCTTAATAGAAAATCCGCGCTCCACCGGTACGGAGGTGAAGCGCGGATTTTGTTGTGATGGACGGAATTCCGCTACAGCTTTGGCAGCAGGTAATCGTACGCGCTCAGGGCGGCTTTGGCCCCATCGCCGACTGCGATCAGTACCTGCTCGGCGACGTTGTTGGTCACGTCCCCGGCGGCGAACACGCCCGGCACATTCGTGCGATTGGCGCCGTCAACGATGATGCGGCCGCGCTCGTCGAGCTTGAGGAGGTCCTTGACCATGTCCGTATTCGGGGTCAGGGCCTTTTCCACGAACAGGCCATCTGCTTCATATTCCACGATCTTTCCGGCCTTGTCCTTCAGGCGCAGCTTGCGGGCAAATTCATCCCCTTTGACCTCGACCACGTCACGATCCTTGAGGATGGTGACGTTCTTGGCCTTCTGCAGTTTGTGCCCGGCCGGGCTATCCAGGGCTTTTTCGTTGCCGCATACCAGATACACCTGTTTTGCCACAGTGGCCAGTTCGCTGGCGGATCGCAAGGCCAGGTCCTCGTCACCGATGACGATGGTGGTCTTGTCGATGAAGAGCGGGGCATAGCTCAAGGCCGAGTAGCACAGGCCTTTCATGGTGTAGTCCTTTTCACCCGGCACATCCATGCGGACCTGGGTTGTTCCGGTTGCGATGATCAAGGCGCGGGCTTCCAGCTCGGCACCGCTTTTGGTGCGGACGGTGAAATCACCGTTCTTGCGGCTGATCTTATCCACCGCGTCCATGTGACGCGCAAAGTCGAGGTATTCCAGTTCACTGCGGAATTTGTTCACGATCTCCAGACCGCGGATGACCTGGTAGTCCTCGATCCACGGCAGGGACAGGCGATAATTGGTCTTTCCACCCAGGTCCTTGCTCAGCAGGAGCACATTCAGCCGCTTGCGGATGGCATACACCGAGGCCGTCAGACCGGCCGGTCCTCCTCCGATGATAATCAGATCGTACATCGGGTTCTCCTTTCGATTTAGTACGCAGACTGAATGGTTTCCATGTCGATGTGGGTCTCGCCCTCGTCCGGCGGCGGTGCGGCGATGAAGTGTTCCTCCATCATCATCTTGGTCAGGCTGCGCGAGCGCGCGATGATTCGGGTCGCGTTCTCAAATTCAGCCTCGAAGGTGGTGGGGATGCGCGCCAGCCCCTGTTCCTGGGCTTTCATGGCGACCGCAGCCGCCTCGCGCGGGAAGACCTCCCAATCGTCCATGTTGGGGAGGATGTGATCCGCATCCAGTTTGTCCCCCACATGATTCGCCATGGCCTCGGCCGCGGCAAAGCACATTTCATCGGTGATGGTGCGGGCGCGCACATCGAGCGTGCCGCGGAAGATGCCGGGAAAGCCCAGCGAGTTGTTGACCTGGTTCGGGAAGTCCGACCGGCCGGTGGCTACGACCGCTGCGCCCGCCTCCTTGGCCTCCCAAGGCCAGATCTCCGGCACCGGGTTGGCGCAGGCGAACACGATCGCATCCTTGGCCATGGTCTTGATCCATTCCGGCATCAGCACGCCTGGCCCGGATTTTGAAAGGGCGATGACCACATCCACGCCCTTCATGGCGTCCGGGATGTCGCCCTGGCGGCCTTGTGCGTTCGTGATATTGCACAATTTCCATTTATCCTTGAATTCGGCTTTGCGCATCTCGAGATCCTTGCGGTGTTTGCCCAGGATGCCCTTGGTATCCACCATGAAGCACTTGGCCGGGTCGGCACCCCAGCCGAAGATCAGGCGCGAGCAGGCCACGTTGGAGGCACCCGAGCCCCCGAAGGCGATCTTCACTTCGCTCATCTTCTTGCCGACCACCTTGAGCGCATTGATCAAACCAGCCAGGGTGACGGTGGCCGTTCCCTGTTGGTCGTCGTGCCAGACCGGGATCTCGGCTTTTTCGCGCAGCGTATCCAGGATGTAGAAGCACTTTGGCTGGGCGATGTCCTCCAGGTTGACGCCCCCGACGCCGGGTTGAAGCATGAGCACGGTGTTGATAATGGCATCCGGGTCCTTGGTATCGAGCATGATCGGAACCCCATCCACCCCGCCCAGATACTTGTACAACAGCGCCTTGCCCTCCATCACCGGCAGGCCCGCCTTGGGACCGATATCACCGAGACCCAGAACGCGTGTACCGTCGCTGACCACAATGACCGTATTCCATTTGTTGGTGTATTCGTAGGCCAGCTCCGGGTCGGCCTGGATCGCCTTGCAGGGGGCTGCCACCCCGGGCGTATACCAGATGGCAAAATCGTCGAAGCTGTGCACGGTGCATTTGAGCGCCGTCTCGATCTTCCCCCGGTAGAACGGATGCAGGCGCATGGCATCGGCAGAAGGCTTCTTGGCTTTTGCAAGCAGCTCTTCCACATTCATGTTTGTATTCCTTTCTGAGAGATATCTCTCGAATGACCGATCAGATTTTTGGGTGAGGCGCTCCGCCGTTCCTGCGTTTTGATTCCTCGCGCAGAGCGAGCATCACCGCGTAAATATCGAGACCGCGTTTGCAGGCGCCGCGCGCCGCATACAGGGCGGAATCCGACCACAGGGTGCGGGTGCCGAGCGCTTCCTCGTCATCCTGCAGGATCATCTGGATCAGGCTGCCCAGGGGGAGGTCCATGTCGTTCATATGCGGAATCTCGCAATCGAAACAGGCATGGCAGGTATACACATCCTGACCGGTGGCGCATTTCACCGCGCGGCGCAAGGACATGTTAGAACTCGTCCACCTTCTGGCGCAGGCTCAAGGTCATCAACACCACATCGCAATATTCGCCGTCCGGGAACATGAAGTAATCGTCGAGGACGCAGTTCGACCGGAAACCGAGCTGCTCAAACGCCTTGACGACCTTCGTCTGATCTGCAATGACCTCAGCCAGCAGTATGCCCAGACCCTGTTTGCGGGCCAGTTCGATCAGCGCGCGGATCATCTTCATCCCCAGGCCGCGCTTGCGGAAGTCCTTGGTCAGGTACAGGCGCACCTCGCCGATGTGTCGTTTGGGACCGTTGAAAAAATGCAGGGAGGCGCTGCCAACGATGCGCTCTTTGACCAGTGCGATCAAGGGCAGGACCTTGCTGTAATCCAGGTTTTCGAACCAATCCTGGATCACGGATGGATCCTTGGCATAATGACGGAAGAACCGCATATCCTCCTCGCTGACGGCGGAATAGAATTCCATCAAACGCTGCCTGTCGTCCGTGACCAGCGGACGCAGCAGGATGTAGGCGCCGTCCTTCAGAGTTGCCATTTCGCGGAAATTCTTGATTTGTTCAGGAAGCATAAACCCTCCCGGTTCAAAATTCTGGCCGCCCTTCCTCGCGCGGGAAGCAGCGGACGAACACAGATCTCCCTACGCGGGGACTTTTTCCATTTCCTTGGGTTTGACGAATCCCTTGGGCAGCAGATTGGCCTCCGTCACGATGCGCGGCACGACATCCTCCCAACCCACCGGCATGATGTGCAGGCCGCTCACGCCCGTCCCCGTGCGGATCTTCGCGATCAGCTCGAGGGTGATCTGCACGCCCTCCTCCTGTGCGTTGCCGGCCTTGTCGGCAGCTTCCATGCGTTTGATGATGGATTCGGGAACGTACACGCCCGGCACCTGGTTCATGTAGACGGTCATCTTGTAGCTTTTCAAGGGGGTGAGGCCGATCATGATGAAGGCCTTGCCCAGGATGTCGCGCTTGGCGATCTCGTTCAGCCAGATCTCCATGCGGTCGGGATCGTAGACCAGGTTGGTCTGGAAGAATTGTGCGCCGGCATTGACCTTCTTTTGTTCCCGCAAAGCCTGGAATTTCGGGTCGGAGGCGAACGGGGAAGCGGCTGCGCCGAGGAAGAATTTCGGCGGGAATTTGATCTCGCGGCCGTCCAGGTAACGCCCTTCATCGCGCATGCGTCTCAGGATCCAGATCATCTGGATCGCATCCAGGTCGTTGATGTCCATGCGTCCGCGCGGCTGCGGCGCCAGCACCGGGCTGTCCCCGGTGACACACAGGACGTTGCGCACACCCATGGCGGTTGCACCCAGGATCTCGCCCTGCAGGCTGGCGCGGGTGCGGTCGCGGGCTGCGATCTGCATCACAGGTTCGGCGCCATTCTCCACGGCGATCTTGGAGCAGGCCCAGGAGGTCATGCGGGGGGTGGCGGAGGCGTTATCCGTGAAATTGATGGCTGTCACATACGGTTTGACCAGATGAATGTTCTCGATCAACTTCTTGGTGGACATGCCCAGAGGCGGGGCGATCTCGCAGGCGACAATGAACTCGCCGGATTTCAATCCCTTTTCGAGATTCGACACAGGTTCGGTGTAGGCGGGTGCGTGGTATTGGTCATCCCCCTTCCACCAGCCGGGCTCGCGCACACCGCGGAAGACCTCGTCCCACATTTTGTAGCGTTCCGCGGCCGGCTTGAAGAGTAAACCGCTCAGCACCTTTGTGGTGCCGATCTTTTTCACGTGTGTGAAGACATCACCCCAGGTTTCGGTGCCGACCTTTTCCCAATCGAGGGGGGGCAGGACTTCGAGCAGTTTATCCTCGCGCCCCATCTTGAACGAGCGGTCATAGATCTTGTACCAGATGCAGGGGCGGGTTTTATCCACGTAACAATGTTCGGGGGTCGAGCCGCCGCAGGGACCGTTGCGCAGCCCCTTGGGACATTCCATCGGGCAGATGAAGGCGGTTTCCTGAAGCAGGCAGTTGCCGCACATACGGCATCCGAATAGAGGTCCCTTGATGGCATATTCCACATTTTCAAGCAGCAGATTGCCAAAGGATTCCTTTTTGAAGGGGGAGTAGGCAGGTTGCCAGCGGCGTCCGGGAGTGAAGATGGGCATGAAGGCCTCCAGTAGGTGTCAGGGGTTAGGTGTCAGGTGCAGGGTGTCAGGTGAACAGGTCACGACGCATGCATCTGAAACCAAGGCATAATTTCAATTCGCCAAATAGGCGTCGGCGTAGATCACTTTGTTCAGCAGGATCTGGGTCGTCTTCCAGATGGCGGATTGTTCGGGGTCTTTAAGGTCGAAATCCTCCATTTGCGGTTCCTCGCTGGCGGCGGTGCGGTCGGCAATTTTATTGTAGACCCGCGCCAGTGGATTGCTAGTGTCTTTTGTCTCTATCCAGCGGATGACATCGTTCTGTTTTTCATCGAAGGGGTTGGCGATCATCATCTTGAGACCAACGCCCATCAACATGGACAGATACGTGCGGTTGATCAGCGGCCGGTTTTCATTGGGAACCGCGTTGGAAACATTGGATAAACCCACCGAGATGTTGGGCGCCGGATCCCAGGCATATTGCAGCATGCGCACTGTCTCGATCAGATGCGGGCAATACTGCTGGCAGCCGCTGGTGGTGAGCACGAGCGGATCGATGATCAGGTCATCCATGTTGAAGCCGATTTCCATCAGGCGCGGGATCAGCGTCTCGACCGCGATGTTGACGCGCGCATCCGCCTCGACTGGAATGCCGCTGGTGCCCATGGTCAGCGCGATGATCTTGGCGTTGTATTTCTTTGCAAGCAATGGTACTTTCTCAAGCCGCTCCGGTTCCGCCGACGTGGAATTCAGGATCGGCTTCGCCTTCTTGATCGTCTTGAGCGCGGCTTCCATCCCATCCACATTGGTCGTGTCGATCGAGAGCGGCACGTCCACCACGGTCTCGACCGTTTCGACGATCCAGGGGAAGACCTCCGCCCAGTCCTTCTTGCGCGGGCCGAGGTTGATATCGATCGCCTTCGCCCCCGCTTCCACCTGTTTGACGGCCAGGTCCATGAAGAATTCGCGGTCGCGCGCCGCCAGGGCTTCCTTCACTTTCTCCGAAATGATGTGAATGTTCTCGCCAATGATGTACATGTGTACCTCCGTTTTCATATAGCCATCCCGCATCCCTCGGCGACGGCATTTGGGATTATGTTTTGTCCAACGCCTGCGCCACACTGGGAAACCTGGTCATATCCGTGTGGGGCAGGAACAATGCGGATGTAAAGGCGTCGTAAAACGAGTTATCCGCGGATAGTTCGATGTAGGTCATGCGCCGGGCGATATCACCGATCCGTTCGCGGCGGCGCCAGTCGAGCAGGGCATAATATGCGCCCTTGACCGAGGTGTTGCCGAGGAACTCGAAGCGCGACCATTCCATGTCCGGCAGCAGGCCGATCTGCACCGCCTTCTCCACGTTGATGTATTTTCCAACCGAACCGCCGACCAGCCCCCGACTGGTGGATTCGAGCGGAACGCCGACGGTATCCGCCAGCACGGTGAAGCCTGCATAAATGGCGGCCTTGGCGCGCAGCAGGTTGTCCACGTCGACGCGCGAAAGGACGATGTCCTCGCCGGTCTCGGTCTCGGTTCCCCACGCCACCACATATTCACCGCCGTGCGAACCCTCCCGCACGCGTTTGGTTTTGGCCGAGAGGTTGACGTTCCCGGCCTTGTCGATCACGCCGGTCAGGAAGGCCTCCGAGAGCAGGGAGATCAATCCGGAACCGCAAATGCCCTTCGGTTTTCCACCGCCGATCACGCGGTAGGTGGGTTCAAGGGACTCGCTGTTGATCCACACTTCCTCGATGGCGCCCGTCGTGGCGCGCATCCCGTTCAATACGCCGGCTCCTTCGAAGGCCGGGCCGGCCGAGCAGGCGCAGGTGACCATCCAGTCGCGGTTCCCCAGCACGGTCTCTCCATTCGTGCCGACATCGATGAACAGGGTGACGTTCTCCGAATCCTCCAGGCCGGAGGACAGGACACCGGCGGTGATATCCGCGCCGACGTAACTGGCTACGCCCGGCAGGCAATCCACCGTGCCTTCATGATGGATCGCCAATCCCACCTCGCTGCCAATCAGCAGGGGCGGGTGATTGACCGAGGTGATGAAGGGGGAGAGGCGGATGTTCCCTGCGGGAATGCCCAGCAAAAGATGGATCATGGTGCTGTTGCCTGCGATGCTGCACTTCATCACGTCTTCAGGCCTGACCTTGACTCGTTTGCAGGCCGTATCCAACAATCCGTTGATCGTGTCCAGCACGCGCTGCCGGAGTTCCTCTCTGCCGCCGTTCTTGGACGAGTAAATGATGCGGGAGATCACGTCCTCCCCGCGCCCGATCTGCCCGTTGTACTCGGCAACCTGCGCCTTGACCTGTCCGCTGACGAGATCCACCAGCCATAAAGTGATTGTGGTGGTACCGATATCCACTGCAGCGCCCCACAAAGGAGAATATTCGTCCACCCGGCCGGGATAGATCTCGATCAGTCGCATCGGCATTTCCGGCTGCTGGATATTTCGTTCAACCACAGCCGTGACCTGCCACTCTCCGGCGCGTAATGTATCGCTCAGAGTTTGCAGCAGATGGAGGGAGCAAGCCACCTTCTCCATTTTTACCTGCGTTCGCAGTGCAGTTTGCAGGCGGGACCAGTCATCCGTCTGGTCTTCGAGGGAGGGTGGTGCGAGGTCCAGATGCACGCGCTGAATGGATTGGACCTGGTCATAGTCGTAATCCGGTGGGACGGTGATTTCAGCCACCACCCGATCGGTGGTCAGCCGCCGCTCGATCTTTTCCTGTGGCCCCACGTAGATCGCAAGATCCCCTTCCACGACGGTCTGGCAGGCAAGCGCGAATCCCTGTGCAATATCCTCGGGGGAGAGCCGCAGCGTGCTCCTTCGTCTCGCATTTCCCAGCGTCACCTGCACCGCGCATCGGCCGCAGCGTCCCTGCCCGCCGCACGGCTGGCCGATGTCCACGCCCGCGTGTTGGGCGGCATCCGCCAGCAGCGTGTTGGTCGGGACGGTGATGGTGGCGTGGATGTTTTCGCCGGTGAAGGTGAGGGTGTGTTGCATTGTTTGAAGTACTTAGGTAAACAAGTACACACCTAGGCACCCGTTTACCTGTGTACCTGTTTACCTGTATTCCTGTATACCTAATTGAGTGCCTGCTTCATGAACGCCGGCAGATCCACGGCTTCGCGCGGACCGACGCGGATCTCCCAGCCGGAGAGTTCCTCCTCCAGCTCGCCGGAAAGCACCGCCACATGGCCGGGCAGGACGATGCGTTTCTTGCTGACCTTTTCGGCCAGGTTGAACTCCTTCACGGCCTTGGCAATCCGTTCGGCGTCGAACTTGCCCGCCGCCCACGCCGTCAACACCGACATGCCCTCGGCATCCGTGACCACCAGCCAGGCGGGCAGGCCCGAGCCTTCGACCTCGTTCGCGACCGAGAAGTAGGTGATGCTGAAGTTGGTGGTGACCAGCACCGGGCTCTCGGGCTTGGGCGCGTTGATCTCGTAGATGCCGGGCTGAACCTGGATCGGTTTCTGCGGGTCGGTGTAGATGTTCTCCCGCAGCACGAGCAGCGCGTAGGCGAGCTCGGGGGTGAAGGTGTCCAGCACCACGAATCCGGCATACTTCGAAATGGCCTGCGCGGCGTAGACCGGCTCCTTCTCCGGGCCGTTCTGGCCGGCGAAGAAGATGACCGGATATCCCAACGGTTTGAAGTTCGACTTAAGCGCCAGGCGCCGCGCTTGAGTAGATAGGGTCAGCCACTCGCCGAGGGTTTTGCCTCCCAGGTCGAGCACCATGTCCTCAACGCCTTTCGCCTGGATCTTGGGAGTCAGGTCGGCGAGCGCCTCGAGCGAATCGCCCCTGACCGTCAAGACTGCCTTGTGTTTTGCCGCCGTATCAGCCAGGGTTTCATACTTGGAAGGGTCGGCTGCGTAGATCAACGCGGTCTCACCGGCAAGCTGGCTTAATGCCTTATCCAGGGCTGCGGGGTCGTTGCTGATCAGGATCAACGGCCGTTTGCTCACGCCGCGTACGGTCTTCACCGCCGCGGATAAGTCGCCATCTGCTTCGATGGCGAAGCCATCCAGGGTGAAATCCATGCCCACGTAATTAACCTTGTAGGCATCCGCGGCCGCGGCCTTTTTGGCCAGGTCCGCATCGCTGGCCTTGAGGCGCAGGAACAGGCCGGGCTTGTTGTAGAAGGTCTTCTCGTGGCGAAACATCACGACTTCATTGCCCGCCTTGACCTCAGTGCCGGCCTTCAATGTGATCAGGCGAACCGGCGGTGCAGCCGACTCGGCCAGCTGCTTCTTCGATTCCTCGGTAACGTATGGGCAAGCCGAGAGCTCCACCTGTTTGGCGGCGAGTTTCATCGCGAACGCGAGACAGGTCGGGAATCCGCATTCCTTGCAGTTGGTTTGCGGAAGCATTTTGTAGATTTGAATTCCAGAGAGTGCCATAGTTATTCTCCATGTTCGCGCTGAGCGAAGTCGAAGCGCATCATCCACGCTGTCCTTCGACTGCGGTCTCGATTTTCATCTCGACCTCCGCTCAGGACGAAATCTTAGGCCATCACCAATTCTTCGATTGCGCTTTTCACACGTTTGACGGATTCGGGATGGCGCAGCACGATCACATCCGCGCCGGATTCAACCAGGGCCACGGCGGTCAGCGTCTCCCAGTGCACGGCGCGGGCTTTCCAGTCTCCCCAGGATTCCGGAACCCCCTCACCGACCTTGGATTCCTTCGCCTTCCAGGCCTCGAAACCGGGCGTGACGATCATGGGAAGCTGCGTCATGGAATCCCCTTGGAGCGCGGCCAGGCGCAGGCGTTCCATCACCGAGTAGCCGTACTCGATGCCGTATCCGAGCGCGCCGGTGGTCGGATCCATCAGGATTCGATCCGCGGGCAGGCCCATGTCGGTGATCAGGATGTTCAATTGCTTGGCGAGATTCACATCCATCGGCGTGCGCGCTTCAATGAGATGACCGTTAGCCATGGCAGTCGCCACAATGGTGCGGTAATTTTTATCTTCGCAGATGCCCAACACGAGCTTCTCGCCCTTGGCGGCTTCGGCCACGGGTACGAGAAGTTCATTGTCCTTTTCCGCCTGACCCGGCCCCCACACGATGAGAGGCAGACCGCTCGCGCTCAGGACGGATTTGACAGCCTTGACTGCGTCGTCGGGTGAATCAGCCAGCATCAATGCCAGCACGATCAGGTCAGCGCCTGCCTCTTCGGCCTTCTTTGCCCATTTTGCAGGATCGTTCATCGCCTCGCCCCAGACCTCCGCCAGGAGCGGCGACCAGTCTTCCGGTTTGCGCGATTTGATCTCGATGGCGATGGCGGGACTGTTGGGGGTCGGAGCCTCAAAGTGCAGGTAGGGCAGCGTGGTCTGGCCGCCGAGCGTGATGCTTTTTGCACGCGTTCCACCCTCCGCGGCGGTCGCGCCCAGGGTGATCTTCTTGATGCTGCCGGGCCACTTGTCTTTTGGGATGTCGATTGGCATGTTGTCTCCTTGTTCGAATGCAAGTACACGAGTAAACAGGTACGCAAGTCTGGCGAGGCGCGTTTACCTGTCTACGTGTCTATTTTTGCGTGCTCACCTCAACCCTGCCTTCCTCCTCGCTTCGTCCCTTCGTTCCACGAACTGCTGGATCGGTGATCTTCTTTCCGCGGCCAGGCCCAGATCCCTCAGATCGCCCTCATCCCGGGCTGCCATATGTCGCAGGATGTGGCGGTAGGAAAGAAAAGCTGCTGGATAGATAATCCCGGCGGAGTTATGCATCATGTAGGCGATGCGAATCCCCCGGTCCTTCATCAGCTGCGCGGCAAGGTTCAACGGAAGGTCGGCATTCAGCTCGGGAATCCCCTCGCACATGATCTGCTCCGCGGTCAGCGCCTCAGATCCCTGCCTGCCATATATCCCGACCAATTCCTCCACGCCCACGACGCCGATTCCATGACCCTCCCGGTCAAGCACACACATGGCTTCCAGGTTATGGTCGAGCAGGAATTGCGCGATGTCCCTGACCGGCGTATCGCACTTGCAGGTGGGTACTCCGACAGTCATCAGGTCGCGGACGAGTTTTTGTTCACCCATAATTGCAGAAAAGTGGAACTCCCCAACCTGGAACGTTCCACTTTCCGAATTTCCTTATTCCCCAGCCTCTCCCGCCTGATTGCCAAGGTAGGTCTCCAGCCCCATTTGCTCGATCTGGACACGCTGTTTCTTGGCCCAGTCGTGATGCCCCTCCTCCATCTTGAGGATGTCGGTCAGCAGATCGCCGGTGGATTGGTCGCTCACCTCTCCGGCAAGCTGGATGCCGGCGTTGTAGGCCTTGATCGCGCCCATTTCGGCTTCCTGGTCGTTGGTCACCATCTCCAGCACGGTCTTGCCGATCTTCATCGGGTTGAGGTTGGAGACGATCGGCGTGCCCTCCAGGAAGAGAATGCGCTGGATCAGCCACTCGGCGTGATGCATTTCATCCATGGCTTTCTTCTCGATGGCCTTGTGCAGTTTCTCGTAGCCCCAGTTGTCGCACATCTCGGAGTGCACCATGTACTGACTGATGGCGGTCAGTTCATCCGCCAGGAGGTCGTTCAAGACCTTGAGCAGCTTGTCATTGCCTTTCATGTTGTTGATCCTTTCTTCCGAAGCAAATCACGATTCATTCGTTTGATCGCGGCAGGGCCTTCCGCTTAAATATAAATGGGGATTGGGATTGGACAGTATCCCAATCCCCTTGTTGTTGTCAACCGGCCATGGCCTAGAACATCGGCTCCATGGCGATGGCGGGATGGTTGTGTGCCTCCAGCCAGGCGAGCAGTTCTTCCACCGTGCTCACATTGCGCTCATCGGCGATCCTGTCCATGAAGTCCGGGTCGCCCTCGCGTGTGCAAATGGCCTTGAACTCGTCGGCCATGCTGTTCTTCAGCACCGAGGACATCCACACCACGCGCTTGAAGCCACCGTCGGAGGAGATGAACTTGGGGCTGATCAGGTAAAACTTGCCCACGCCCATCACGCCGGGGGTTTGCATGCCGCCGCCCGCGATGCCGGCCAGGGTCGAGAAGGTCATGCCGGCCGGGGTCATGGCGGTATCCTCGCGCGAGACCACCATCACACCGTTGGCTTCGGGAATGAGCATGACGATGCATTCGAAACAGCCGCAGGCCGTCATCGGATTCTCCATGATGGAGTACATCGAGACTTCCTGCACCACGCCGTGCGAACCGATCTTGGCGTAGTCGTTGGTCCCCTCCCAGTAGCCCTTGCGCATGTCGAGGGATTTGCCCAGCTTGATCGGCTGATTCGGTCCGGTCGGATTGATGCTGAACGAGGCTTTGCAGTCCAGCCAGTTATATGCGCCGCACAGACCGAGCCGCTCGGGGGAGACGACGCAGACGTGATTCGGCGCAAAGGACTGGCACAGCGTGCACGAATAGAATTCGTCCACCTTGTCGTCTGTCAGGTCGGCCAGGCGCTTGTTGCGGAAGTCATAGGCTGTTCGCGCCTTCTCCAGCCATTCGGCGTGCAGTTTCGGATCGGTCACGACCGTCACTTGAACCTTGTCCACGATGGCGCCGAAGTCCTCGTGGAAGCGGGCGTGCAGGATCCTGCCGAAGTGCTCGAGGTTGAATCCCTTGTCGGCCGCCGCGTTTGAGATGCGGATCCAGGCGATGTCGCGCTGACCGACGTGCTGAATGCCGCTGGCGCCGTTGACGAAGTAGTGCACCTGTCGCTCGAGCACCGGCTCGAAATCCTGCTGCATCTGGCGGCCGGCGACCTGGATGACGATCCCCAGATCCGTCGACCCCTGCGGATCCACCTTGGAAAAATCCGGTCCGATTACGTCGATCTTGCCGTCTGTGACCTCATCCAGCTTGGCCATGTACAGGTATTCGAAGGCGCGGCTGTACTTGCCGCCGAACTCCACGCGCAGGTCCGCCTTGCGGACGACCTCACCTTCGAACGCGGAACCGTACGGCACGGGTACATCCACGTTCGAGACCTTCACCTTAACGCCGCGCACCTCGATGCATTTTTGAACGAGACGTTCCGCCCGTTCGAGATCGTCCCTGCCTTCGATCTGATTGAACGGCATGGATACGACATGCTCGTAGGTCGTCACGCCGGTCGGTAAAATTTCGGGGATGACCGTGTCCGCGATTACAGGAAAGCCGAAGTTGATCGCGCCCGCGGCTGCCGCGTATTTCAGATCATCCACTTCGCCGAGCGCCAGCACGAAAGCGAAGACGCGTTCCTTGTTGTAGAGCAGGATCTCTCGCGACATGCCGGGTTTGAGACCGCCGAACGTAAGTGCGGAGCGGGTGGCGAAGCCCAGCGCGTAAATGGCGGAAATCGTGTCCGTGCCGAAGGGGACGGTGTAGGTGTCGTACCCCAGTTCCACGCCCTCCTCCTGCAGTTGATGGATGATGCTCCGCCCGTTCACGTTGCCGGAGAGGAAGGTCAGAATGTTGCGGCGCTGCAGCTCGCGCACCAGTTTGACCGCCACTTCGTTGGATTTGGCGCATCCGACGATGGCAGCAAAGCCGGGCATGCGGCCGTCCACAAGTTGAATGCCCCAGGAACGGAGTTGGATATCGTCGATCGGTCCGTTAAGATGACCGTCATTCCCCTCACCCCCATCCCCTCTCCCATTGGGAGAGGGGGAAGAGGTGAGGGACGCGTCGGGGCTGGTGAACGAGGTCCCTCCCGCGAGCTTGAATCCGGGCAGCGGCTCGGGCTGCAGGCTGTAGACAAAGCGCACCGCTTCGATGGTTTCGGCCGCGAGCAGGGTGGCCATCCCGGAATCGAGGGTCTCGCCGAGGTAGGGAGTCCACTTGGCGTTGGCAGGCAGAGGATGTAGCATATCCCGCGCCTGCTTCATCACCGGCTGGAGGTCGCCGAGTTTTTCCACCGACCTGCCCGTCATGCCGAGGATGGTCGGCAGGTAATACGCCGTGTTCGGGAACGAAACGGGCGTGTCGGGACCTTTATCCCCGAGGGCTTTCGTCAGCATGACCTCGGCTTCGGTGACGAGCGCGTTCGCGCCGCGGATGGCTCTGGTTGCGATGTATCGTGACATGGTTGTTCTCCTAGTCTGCGGCTACTCCATAGATCGCTTCGCGTTTCGTCGCGAGCGGCAGGGCCTCGAGCTCGCGCATCTTCGCGTCGCCGGAGCGGCCGAAGCGGTTCGGGTCGTATTCCGGCAGGCCGAGCGCGGCCCGCTTCTTGTCGATGTGCGCCAGCGTGGCCTCGATCATCTTTTGCGGATCGGGGATGAACTCCAGCTTGCCGCCGTATAGTTTTTCCCAGCCTTCGCTGATGTACTTGAGCACCGCGTCGCTGTCGGAAACGCGATCGGGCATGCCGCTGATCGGCGAAGCGCCACCGAAGATCACATACGCGCCGCTCGCCACGCAGTAGGCGGCGATCGCCAGCGCCTTTTCACTCATCCATTCCGGAGCCAGACCGACCGCGGGGATCTGATCGATGTCGTCGCCCAATCCGCCTTCCTCGGCCATTTGCGTCAGGACGGTCAGGATGCGGGTGTTGTCCACGCAGGAACCCATGTGCAGGACTGGTGGGATGCCGACTGTCTCGCACACCTCGCGCAGGCCGTTCCCCACCTCGCTCAAGCCCGCCTCTCCAAGCAGCAGACCCAGCTTGCCCGCGGCGATCGCGCCGCAGCCGGTCTGCACCACCAGCACATCCTGTTTGAGCAGTTCCTTGACCACCTTGTTGTGCAGGTAATCCTGCGAGGAGCGCGGGTTGTTGCAGCCGACGATGGCGGCCACTCCGCGGATGCGTCCGGTCATGATGGCATCGTTCAACGGGCGGAATGAGGCGCGGTAGGAGCCGCCCAGCATGTAATTGATGTACTCATGCGAGAACCCGGGGATGACATCCTCCTTGATCTGGGGGATGCGCGTCTTGCCCTGGTCGCGATTGGCGAAGTTGTCGATGGCGGTCTTAAGGATCTCCTTGGCGATGGTCAGGGCTTTGTGTTCGTCGAACTCGATGTGCGTGGCGCCCTTGATGCGCACCTTTGGGGAGGTCGTGATGATCTTGGTATGGAAGTTCTGCGCCAGCCCGACCAGCGCCTGCATGATGCACTGCACATCCACGACCATGGCTTCGACCGCGCCGGTCATGATCGAGAGCTCCTGGTGCAGGAAGTTGCCCGCGGCGGGAATGCCCTGCCGCATCAGGATCTCGTTGGCGGTGCAGCAAATGCCGGAAAGTTGAATGCCCTTGGCTCCGGCCGCCCGGGCGTACTCGAGGATATCCGGGGACTGGGAGGCCGCCACGAGCATTTCGCTCATGGAAGGCTCATGCCCGTGCACGACTATGTTGACCATGTCTTCTTTAATTACGCCGAGGTTGGCCTGCCCGAGAATAGGGGCGGGTGTTCCGAACAGGATGTCGGAGATATCGGTGGCGATCATCGAGCCGCCCCAGCCGTCGGCCAGGGAGGTGCGCACGGCATGGTTCAGGATGTGCGCCGGATCCTGGTCGTCCCCGATGTGCGTGCGGTGCAGCGCCTCGACCACCTCGCGGTCCACGCCGCGCGGCCAGATCTTTTGTTCGCGCCACAACTGCTGTCTCTTTTTGGGAGCACGGATGGCCGGCAGGATCTCGCCCTGCTGCTGGCCAAACTGGGCGATGTAGTGATCGGCCAGATCGGCGGCGATTTCTTCCGGCGAGCGGCCTTCGATCTTGATGTCGTATTTGGATGCGACCGTCCGCAGTTTGGCAACATCGCGGATGCTGTATCCCTCAGCCTCCCCGTTGGCGGTGGCCTTTAATAGGAAAGCCATGTCGCGGCCGTGGTCGGAGTGCGCTGCGCTGCCGGCGGCGATGGCGCGCGTCAGGTTGCGCGCTTGGATGGTGTCCAGGGTCGCGCCGCACACGCCCACCTCCCCGTTCTTGGTCAGCCGGCACGGACCCATGCCGCACTGCTTGCAGCACATCCCCGCGCCGCCGATGTTGCACGGAACCATGTTGTCGGCTCTTGTAAATGCGGTCCCGATCCCAAGCTCCTCCGCGCGGATCAGCATCTGCTGTGCGGCCGGGTCGGTCGAATAATCGTTGATCTCGCGTTTCTTAGCCATCCTGTACCTCCAAATTATTCCTCAGTATGTTTGATGGGACCAAGCCCCGGGCAGGGCCAGAGCGGACGGCCGTTGGTTTTTACTTGCTGGGCAAAGGAAACGGTTCCTTTGACGGTTTCGTACACGGCCGTATGGCGGAAAATTCCATCCCCCTCCCTTTTCTCCACGGCAACACCCGTTTCAGCCAGCACCGGGATCTCACCGAGATAGCCGGCCGCTTCCAGGCTTTGTGTGATTTGTTTGACATCCGTTTTCTTTGGATCGAAGGTGACCTCGATCACCTGGAACGCACTGCTGGCGTACACATCGCTGACCCCCGGAACTTCCATCAGAATGCGCCGCACTTCGCTGACGTGATGATCTCCGAACAATGCGGGCGCCTCGAAGGTTTTGGTCTCCATGCTTCCTCCTAGATGCAAGCGGTGTTAAACAACTTAAGGCCTCTTCAGGAGAGGGAAATTTCAGTAAAATCATTCTAGCACCAGGCACTTTATCCCACTTGTGCCTATTGTCACAGGAAACTCGGATAAATGTTATAACCGTCCTCCAATTTGAGGAAGAATGCCCGATTTCCTAATTTGGGTTGCGTTGTAAGATTTGATAGGGATGTTGGAGGCCGCCTTGGTCTCCTGAATTGCACGATTAATTCTAATGAGCGTGAAGGATGCCGGATTTCAGCCCAAATTGGAGACCCTTTTGCCTTGAGCAAGCCGCCCGCCCGCTGGCCGACCGCGCCGATGAACTGAGGGCGGAGCTGCAGTTGCGGGACCCGTGCCAGGTCGCGGCGAACAGCGGAGTTACCTTGATCGATCTGGGTTCCGGCCGCGGCGAATTGCACATTCCCTTTTGGGATAAGGTGTACACATTTTCCTGGCCGGAGCTGATCTGCTCCGAAGAGCAGGTGCTTCTTCCGGCGTTTCAACAAACCTTGCTGCTGTATTATCTGAACACCGCCGACGGCGCACCCGCCACGGGAAGATGGGTTTCCTTTGCGGATCTACCGGGAGGGCGCTTCTACCACCCGGCCTTTCAAGGGTATTCCGGCGACGAGGTTGTGAAGGCATTTGGTGTTGACTTGGATTCCTTTCGACGGGCCTGTCGTTCGGCCGGAGGCTGTGAGATTGCACGCGGGGACGCCTCCTTTCTATTTATAGCCCTGCCTCGCCTGTCCCTGATGATGACCTACTGGCTTGGTGATGAAGATTTTCCATCCTCCTGCAAGGTCCTGTTCGATGAGTCAGCCTGTCATTATCTTCCCATCGATGGGTGCGCGCTGATGGGCAGCAATCTGGTGCGGCGATTGCTGCACCCGGTTTAGAATCGAGACCTGGAAACCTGGAGAAGGCTATGAAACTTGCGATTACCGGAAAAGGTGGCGTGGGAAAAACCACGCTGACGGCGCTGCTTGCACAGGCGTACGCCGATGCCGGCCGGGAGGTCCTGGCGGTGGATGCGGATCCCAGCCCGTGCCTGGCCGGCGCTCTGGGTTTCCCGGCGGAGCTGCGTGAGAAACTGCATCCCATCGCCGAGATGGATGAATTGATCGAGGAACGCACCGGTGCCAAGCCCGGCACCGTGGGAGGGTTCTTTACATTGACAACCCGCGTGGATGACATCCCCGAGCGCTTCAGCATCCTGCACCGCGGAGTGCGCCTGCTCGAAATGGGCAGCGTGGACCTGGGAGGCTCCGGTTGCATCTGTCCGGAATCCGCCATGTTGAAGACGCTCTTCACCCATCTGCTTTTCCGCCGGGACGATGTGCTGCTGCTGGACATGTACGCCGGGGTGGAGCATCTCGGCCGCGCCACCGTGGATTTCGTGGATGCCATGCTGGTGGTCGTCGAACCGACGCGCCGCAGCCTTGGCACTGCCGTCCAAATCAAGCGTCTGGCGAACGACATCGGCCTGATGCGGTTGTACCTGGTGGGAAACAAGGTGCGGAACCGCGACGAGGAGAAATTCCTGGAGCAGGAGGCGTCGGAGATCCCGCTGATCGGGTTCTTGCCGGCGGATCTCAAAGTACAGGAGGCGGACCGCCTGGGCATCCCGGTGTATGATCACGTGGAAAGTTTGAAACTCTCGGCCCTTCAAATCACGGAAAAAATCAACGCGCTGACGAGCGATGAGGTATTGGAATGACAATTACAATTGCACTGGCAGGCAAGGGCGGCGTGGGCAAGACCACCGTGGCGGGCATGGTGATCAAGTACCTGGCCCAGAACCAGACGGGCAGTATCCTGGCCATCGATGCCGATCCGTCCTCCAACCTGAACATGGTGCTCGGCCTCGATCTCGATTGGACGGTCGGCGACATCCGCGAGGACATGCTGGCGCAGGTCAAATCCTCGCTCACCGAGGGCGGCGCGGCCATGGGCGTGATGCCCGGAGGAACGAGCAAGCGGGAATACCTCGAATACCACGTGCGTTCCTCGCTGGCCGAGGGATCGCGCTTCGACCTGATCGCCATGGGCCGCGGGGAGGGTCAGGGATGTTACTGCGCGGTCAACCACAACCTGCGCGAGGTGATCGACTCGATGAGCAAGCACTACGCCTATGTGGTGATCGACAACGAAGCCGGCATGGAGCACCTCTCGCGCCGCACCACGCGCGACGTCCAGCATCTGTTGGTGGTCAGCGACCCGACCCAGCGCGGGCTGGTGGCGGCACAGCGCATTGCCGACCTGCGCAAGGAGCTCGACATCCATGTGGAGAACGCCTATCTGATCGTCAACCGCCTGCAGGGGGAGATGCCGCCCGAGCTCATGACTTTTGCCGGCAAACTGGATATACCCATGCTCGGGACGATCCCCGCAGATGCCGCGCTGGCCGCTTATGAATTTTCCGGCAAGCCGCTGGTGGATCTGGGGGACGAGTCGCCGGTCTATCGCGCTGTGGAGGGGATGATGAGGAAAATCCTCTAACCGAGGCGGATTCGAATCCCATCCGCCTGTCAATCTTTGATCAGGAGACCTCGAATGACTCTGAATACGGACTTGATCCGCCGGCAGTTTCCATCCCTGGATCGACCGGCGGTGTTCTTCGACAACCCGGGCGGGACGCAGATCGCGCGTCACAGCCTCGAACGCATCAACCGCTACCTGCTCGAAACCAACGCCAACCATGAGGGCGCCTTCGAGACCAGCCGCAAATCCGACGAAGTGCTGCACGAGGCGCACGCGGCTATGGCGGATTTCCTCAACGCCGCGCGGCCGGAGGAGATCATCTTCGGCAACAACATGACCACGCTCACGCTGCACCTCTCGCGCTCGCTGGCGCGGGATTTGAAGGCCGGCGACGAGATCGTGGTCACGCGGCTCGATCACGATGCCAACATCTCGCCGTGGATGCTGGTAGCCGAGGACAAGGGCTGCCAACTGACCTGGGTGGACTTCGACGTGGAGGACGGCACGCTCAAGCTGGATGAGTTTGCGAAGGCCATGGAGCGCAAGCCGAAGATCGCCGCCTTCGGGTACGCCTCCAACGCGCTGGGCACGATCAACCCGGTGCGCAGATTGACGAAGATGGCGAAGGAGGCCGGCGCGCTGACCTACATCGACGCAGTGCAGTACGCGCCGCACGGCCCGATCGACGTGCAGGTCATCGGGTGTGATTTTCTGGTGTGTTCCTCCTACAAGTTCTTCGGTCCGCATGCGGGAGCGCTGTACGGAAGGTACGACCTGTTAAGTGAAATGAAGCCCTACAAGGTCCGCCCGGCGTCGAACGAGCTGCCGTACAAGTTCGAGACCGGCACGCAGAATCACGAGGGGATCGCGGGCGTGCTGGGCGCGCTGGAATACTTCGAATGGGTCGGCAGGGAATTCGGCGGGGAAGGAGCCGGGGCGTGGAGGGAGGCGGGATTCTCCGGCCGCCGGCTGATCTTCAAGCAGGCCATGTCCGCTTTGAAAGCCTATGAGTTCGAACTCGCGCGCGCCCTGATCGAAACGATCCAGTCCGTGAAGGGCACGCACATCTACGGCCTTACCGACCTGAAGCGCCTGGATGAACGCGTGTCCACGGTGTCGTTTACGCTGGAGGGAAGGCATCCGCAGGAGTTGGCGGCGAAACTTGGCGAGGCGGGTTTCTACGTGTGGGACGGTCATTACTACGCGCTGGCCGTCGTGGAACGGTTGGGACTGCTGGAGAGCGGCGGCATGGTGCGCGTGGGCGCGACCCATTACAACACACTGGAGGAGGTTGCGCGCTTTGGCGAGGCGTTGAGGAAGATTGCAAAGTAGGCTTTTCTCCAAAGGAAGTTTGAGAAGCTCCACAGGTCAAACGACCTATTCTTTTCTCCATTGAAATATTGATAAATCGCAGAGTTCGCGGAGATCGCTGAGATGATCAAGAACGCAAAGAGAAACTCTGCGTTCTTTGCGTTCTCAGCGGTTAAAATTCGTAACCTGCGCTCAACCCCGAGAGCATTGGAATTTCGATGTGTGTTTTAATTGTCAGGCCGCGTGGTCATGGAAATCCTCACCGCCTTGCTGAACTCCATAAAGAACGATGCGCCGGTCAGGTCGGTCCTGATCGGCCTGCACTGGACGGTGGTGTGCAGCCGGGGCTGTGGGATGGCGGCCACGCTGGCCCCGCATGAATCGCATGGTCATGCACGGGTGCGGGAGGCCGGGCGGCTGCAGCGGTCAAGCGCGCGGGAACTGGCCGAATACGCGCTCTCGGGCGATACCCTCGAAGCCAGCATCGGCGTGGCGGCAATCAATTCACTGCTGGAG